>JAEEGL013381792.1_pt1 | contig 29060 bp, 19 predicted proteins | sample 9134231 | NCBI WGS metagenome assembly JAEEGL01 (sample SAMN16246548, study PRJNA631951) | gut metagenome | biome: gut microbiome; feature: rumen; material: fiber-attached | host: Bos | place: Iran: Karaj | collected 2018-10 | reverse complement strand
CAAGGAACAATTGGTTCTCAAGGATTTAAGGGAACTCAAGGAGATAAAGGTATTCGTGGAGATAAGGGTACTCAGGGAACAATTGGTACTCAAGGATATAGAGGAACTCAGGGTCTTAATGGTTCACAATACAAGATGTTCTATACAAATATCTACGGCACACAAGGATATTATGATGGTACAACAGATGTAACAGAAACTAAAAATGGTTTTTATTTCTCAAAGAGAGCAGAACAAGTTCAAGTTGAAAATTATTTGGATGCTGGAATTTATCATCCTGTATGGGCAAATGGAACACAAGGTTATGTTGATTTGAAGGTATCTTCACCTAAGTTGCAATATATTCCAAGTACAGGTACTTTGATATCTAATGAATATAAATTAGACAGTAGTACTACTGGTCTTACATTAAAATATAACACAACATTGAAATCACTCGATTTCGTATTTGATTAAAACATTTTCATTTCATTTTGGGGTCTGAAGAAATTCAGACCCTTATTTTTATACTGATAAATAATAAAATGAATAATGTGTGATGAGCTTAGTAGTTTGGCTTCCATTAAATGGTGATTTACATAATCAGGGATTAAGTGATGCAGAAGTAACTAATAATGGGGCTACTATTAACTCTAGTGGAAAGATAGGACAGTGCTATGCATTTAATGGTTCTTCTAATGATTGTTCTATTACAGGAATTAATGTATCTGGTTATAAAGAAATCTCTGTTGCGCTGTGGTTGTATCCTACTAATGCAAATAATGTTACAGCTGCATTTGAAATTGCTTACAATACATATTGGCAAATAGATTTTAGTGGTAATACTCTGTATATTAGAGATAGTGGTACTGGACTTACAGGTACAAGAAAATCATATTCATTAGGAGATTTTCCTGCTACTACCTGGACTCATCTTGCTATAACATATAGCGCAGGAACTGTAAAAATTTATAAAAATGGAATTTTATATTCTACTAATACTACTGGAGGCACTGCATTAAATTCACAATTAAATATATACAAATTAGGCAGAAGTTATAATCAAAATTATTGGTATAACGGTAAAATCAATGATGTCCGTATCTATGACCATTGTTTATCTGCAAGAGAAGTCCATGAAATTTATAAAGGACTAGTTTGTCATTACAAATTGAGTGAACAAATTGTATATAAAAACTCTGATAAACTAAAGTATGACAAAACTATATATATTGAGCCTGATAATTCTATGTGGGTTCGAATATTTCATCATAATAATCCTGGTGCTACATTATTTAGTTCATCTAGTACATGGGCAAATGGAGTTTATGTTAATGAAGATGTGTGGTTTGATATATATGATACTGTTAATAGTTTGAGTTCTTATGAATTTATGGTTAAACAGAAACTTAAATCTACAGATTCAGAAGTCAAATATAGATGGATTCAAAATAAAAGTCCTTTAACTGCTGTATATAATGATGTTGCTCCAGGAGCTGTTACTAGAATAACAACAAGTGGTTATACTAATGGTACTTTCGGAGGATTATATATTAAAAATTCAAATACCCATATGTCTATTGCTAATGCTACTGCTAGTAACTGGTATGGCGCTATAGGATCTTGGACTGCTTTCAACAGTGGTATACCAGGTTATCCTAATACTGTAGTAACTACAGGATATATGGATTTATATGTAAGAATTAATAGTGACTCTGTACCAGAAATAAATGACTACTCTGGTTATAAACATAACGGCATAATAGTAGGTTCATTACCTGCATCTAATGATACCGAAAGATATAATTATTCACTTACTTTTAGCAATAACAATTATGCAGCAATAGGAAGAGGTGGCATGGTAGTAGATGCAATTACAGTGTCTTGGTGGGGAAAAATGAGTAATTGGACCAGCTACGGCAGAGCAATATCATGTACGGAGAGTGGAGGTTGGAATTTTGAGCCGGCAGATTCAAAGTTACGATTTGCAATTAACTTAAACGGAACATATGTTCTTGCCTCTGATACTAATACATTATCATCATTGGGTTCTGATTGGCATCATTTTGCTGGCACATATGATAGAACAAATGTTAAATTTTATAGAGATGGAGAATTGATTACAACTACTCCTGCTCCTTCTGCAAATGTTAATATAAAATATCATGCTTCTAATGGAATATTCATAGGAGCAGAAGCAGCTGCATCTGCAGCAACAGCACAATCTCCATATTTTCCCGGTAAATTATCTGATATTAGAATTTATGCAACTGCTTTGTCTGCAGAAGATATTTATGAATTATATCATACTCCTGCATATATTGATAATTTGTCAGATCAGATGTGTTATGAATTAATTGAAACTGGAGATAATATATTTACATCTGAAAACATAATAAAATACAGAAATAGTTCTGCAGCAGGAAGTGGAGAATGGGGATACAGAAACAGTGAACTTTCTATTTTGATACAACCAAATAAATTTTATAAGAGCAGTGTATATGCACAAGTATTAAAAGATGAATTCAAACCAAATACAAGATATGTATTTGATATGTGGATTGATGTAGATGATGTTATATACAATGGGGCTAATAGAGTTGGAGGATTTTATGTTTTTTATACAGATAATACTTCTGACAGCACATTTTCATTTGTAGGAGGAAATTTAGGATTTGTTCATAAAAGATTTATATCTCCTGTTGGCAAATCAGTTTCACATATTCAAATTGTTTATTATACATCAGTAATTGTTTATTACAGATGGGATTCAACAATAACAGAATATCATTCTCCTGCAGATGTTCAAATAAAGAAAACAGGAATTCTTGAATGCAGTGCAACAAAAGAAAACTTAAATAGAGAAAATGCCTCTTATGGAAAAGGAGGAACAATTGATGTAAGAGAAATTAATGAAATCTAATAAATATTGTAACAATAATAATTAATATTGATATGATGTCTTGCAGCGGTCCAGGATTTAATACTGGTAATAATTATAATAATGGGTCTTATTTAGGACCTCCTCCTATTGAATTGAAATTTGATTATTCTCCGGGTGAACCAGGAGTACTTTATATAATTCCTCATTATTTTAATTATAAAACTACATCTAGATATTATGCAATAAGAATAGAAACTAAACAAAATAGTGAAAATTACCGTAGTAAAGCTCATCGCAAAACATATTATGTAGGAGGTAAAAAATATTTTAATGATATTAAGGCATTTCGCAGTACATGGGATACGGCTAAAACAGGAATTTATAATTCTAACTGGAATTATGGTACAACAATTACAGTAAATAATATTAACCGTACAATGCCTTCTCATTTTGGAAAACATATTATATCTGCAGCTAATCACGGAAATCGAGAAGTATTTTGGTATGTAAGAGCAACCTATCGCGATACTCTAAGTGCAACTAGACCAGGTTCTCGTAATTATATTTCTTCAAATTTAGTTAAGATTATTTATCCTTCTGATTATTTATAATATTAATATAAATAGACGTACCCCCACAACGCAGTCTCATGTGTACGTGGTTTTCTGCGACTGCTGGGGTTTTATTAAACTCTTTACTTAGGTAAAGAGTTTTTTCATATGTGTAAATACTAGAAATAAATAATTCAAATAGATATATGCATTTAATATGGCTCAACTAAAAGATTTATTGGTATACGGAAAATCTAGATTTATTGATAAAATTTATGCCAGTGATCAGTTTATAAGTAAAGTTGCACAGGGAACCTCACCATTTTTAGTCGATTCAAGTACTTGGGTTGAAAACTTAAATGTTGATTTGCTTGACGGTTATCATGCAGAAGATTTGATGGCAGGAGGAAGAAATTATATTATTGATTTACGAGCAAACCCTCAAACATTTAATCCTGATTATTTAAAAGATATTGTTTTTATATCAGAATCAGATTATTCTTACCTTATTAGTAATGGTACTATTACAAAAAATGGAATAACTCATTCATATAGTTCAAGCAACTGGTATATAACAGATAAAATACCAGAAATAGCAGAACATGCATATTCTGCAGATTATGCATCATCTGCTGCAGCTGCAGACACAGTAAAGATTAATAATGATACGGGAGGTTTCAAATACATTACTAGAGCTAGTTCTATGGGTGCACCTGGAAACTTATATGCAAATTTTGGTCTTGCATATAATTCACAAACAATGGCATTAGTAATATCTAATGTATCTAGTTATAGTGCACTAGCAAATTATAATGTACACCCTGCAGGAGACGCTGTAATATATTTTAATGACGCATGTACTTATATTAGTGGAAATTCAGGAAATGATTTAAATTTTCATTCAGAATCAGGAGATTATTATTTTTACAGGGATGACGATGATTCCGGAGGAACTATTCATGGTAATATTGAATGGGATAATATTCTAAACAAACCTGCATCTGCTACTGGAGCATATGGATATATCGGTAAAACTCCTGTTCAAGATACATCAGTACAAGAAAATCTTATAGGTATTGGTGACTCATCATTTAATGGAGTCATGAATATTAAAGGTAAACAAGGTAATTATACACAAGGCATACGTATTTATGATGCCGGCGCCTCAAGTCCTCATAATATTTCTTCTTTATGGTTCAGAGCTAAACGTGATTCTGAATATGATGCAGGTATGATTGGATTAACTGCAGATGATACAGGATTAAGATTTAGATTACCAGTATTTACAACAGGAACAACTCCAAATGATTATATGAATATTCTTTATGGAGGAAATGTTGGTATAGGAGCAACTTCTCCATCAGAGAAACTTCAAGTTGCAGGAACAATATATTCATCTGTTGCTCACGGTACTCAACCGTTTAAAGTTGATTCTTCAACACTTGTTCCTAAATTGAATGTCGACCTTCTTGATAATGAACATGCTAGTCAAATAAGAGCAAATCCATATACAGGAATACATGAAATTTATTCAACAGACCCATATTTCTTGGATTCAAGCCTTATAGATTCTACTACTACATTCTTCGGTTATCAAGCAAATACTTCTATAGTAGATTCTCCTGTACCGGGTTGTCCTACTAATAAAGCAATTTTGTACACAACCTATAAAGCTATTAATACAGAATATTTTAAAGTAATTCCTGGTTCTAGAGTCGGTGTTGAATGCTGGGTAATGAGAGAAACAGGGATATCAGGAACTGATAGACAATTTTCATTCCAAGTTAAAACTTATACTTCAACTGGAACGGTTTGTACTAGTACGAATGTTGTTTGGAGAATTAATATTACTGGAGACAGTATATGGAAAAAATACTCATATTCACAAGTTGTTCCTGATAACGCAACACAATTAAATGTATATTTTGAATTTAATTATAATAACAGCGGAAAAGCAACTTATTTCGGCGGATTACATATATATTATCAAGATATTACAGCATATTATCTTCTTGACGATACTTGGGGAGATAGTAGTACAAAACGATTACCAACTCCTATTGTATATAAACACGGAAGAACATATGCAAGTAATGCTACTGCAGGATGGAAGAAAATAGCAACTTGGACAACTGAAACACTTACAACTGAAAGAAAATCAAAAATATCATTTTTCGTAAGTGGATCTCCTAAATATACAGGATTAAGTAAAGCAGATGGAATATTAACTCTTAGTGTTTGTTGGGCAGCAAATAGTACTGCTGCTTCAACTCCTAGTGTAATGTCAGCAATTTGGGATTTAGCTACTACAGATTTAGCAGATAGTCCAAATATAGATCCTGACGATTTTGTACTTACTTGGAAAATTAATACTACAGGTGAAGAAGGTAGTGAAGTATATACTGCTACAATGAATTTATACTGCTACCGTCCTAAAGACTATTCATCATATTCATTCCAAGTAATTGATGAAACAAGCGGAAATGGATATCCTGCAGATTTTTGGACATTATATAATAATACTGGTGCCAATACTACTATTCCTGCAGAAGAAACACAAGTAGTATCTAAAATAGGAGCAATACAAGCACCAATTATATATAAACACGGAAGAGGATATTCTGCAAATGTTGTTAATTTCTTCTGGAAAAAGGTAGCAGACTGGACTACTGGTTCTCTTGCTAGTGAAAGGGCTTGCAAGATATCATTTTATGTATCAGGCGGTTATGCTTGGGGTAGAATTAATGGAATATTAACTGCTAATGTAAGATGGGCATCTGGCAGTACAGCAGCTAGTTCACCTGCTCAAGCAGAACTTAGCTGGGACTTTGTTAATAGTACTATAGGTAATCATGATGTTCCAATTAATCTTGATAGATTTGTTCTTACTTGGAAAGTTAATACCGGTGGCACAGAAGAAAGTCCAGTATATACAGCTACAATGAAAATATACTTCTATTTAGATAGAGGATATACTTCATTTAGCTTTACAAAACTTGAGGAACACAGTGGATATGGCGTTCCTGTAGATAATTGGAAGTTGTATAGTGTTAGTGGTGGTACTGCTGCCAATTCTTCTACCAATCTTCCTGAAGACGAAACTAAAGTATATTCAAAAGCAAGTTTAATTCAAAATCCTACTCTTGGAGATTATGCTAAAGATAAAGGAATAATACAATTATATTCAACTGATCCATTGTTTGATGCAGAACTTCCTGCTAGTTATTTTAATGCAAATGCAATAGTAGATACTTCTATTGCTGGTTCTCCTATTAGCAAAGTATTAAGATACACATCTAATACTAGTTTCCGGTCTCCATATATCTATATTCAAAGAGGAAGGGATATTAGATTTGATATGTGGGTTATGCGATTGACAACTGCTTCCGGTACAGCAGGTAAATGTCGTTTACGTATATATAGATATGATAAGAATAAAAATAAAATTGATGCAAATTCATATTTTGATGCATTAGTTGTTGTTCCTCCAAAAACTTCAGTTTGGGAAAAGTACACATATGTTTGGCATGTAAATGAAAGTGGAGCTGAATATCCAACTCCAGATCCTGATGCAGACCCACCTGTAGAATCAACTTATAAAGGTGATGGAGTAGAGTGGATGAGAATTCAAGTACTTATGAATAATGATGGTACTGGTGGTATTGAAACTTTCTTCGGAGGAGTTCATGCATATTATGATGATATAAATCACTTGGAAGCAAGAAGAGGTATAAATGAAATATACTCAACAGATTATGAATTTCTTAATTATAATGTAGGGCAATCTTATTTACCTACTGGTACTGCGGGCGGTAATATTACTGGTACAGTTGTCATGACCCCAGTGGGAGGTAGTCCAGTTCCTAAAGTCGTATTATTTGGAACAACTCAAAGAACAAACATTCAATCATTTACTCCATTAATACCAGTTCAACCAGGTAAAACTATTTTGGTAGAAGTTTGGTTGATGAGATTAACAGGGGCTGGCAGTACAAGCAAAAACTGGAATTTCCAATTATACCAATTTGGCAAAAACAGGGAAAATATTGCAGCGACAACATATATAACAATGAACATGACTCCATCACATGGTGGTCTTCCTAGTACCAACTTAAGTCCTATGAAGAACAGCCAATGGGTTAGATATACTTATTTGTACACTGTTCCTACTTCTGGTACTCCATACGAAACATCTGGATATGAAGGTGACGGAGTTCATTGGATTAGATTCCACATGACAGCAAATGCAAATGCTGCCTCTGGAAATGCTCCTACCTATTTTGGTGGATTACATGTTTCTTACACGAGTGATACTCTTGATGGTTTACATGCAAGTGAAATACGAGCATTACCTAATACTGGATTATTAGATATATTCTCAACAGATCCTATTTTCAATGATCCTGCTCTTGCAGATTCAAGTATTTGGAATGCAACAATAGTAGATAATCCAGTATCTCTTGCAGACTATCCTGGAGTTTCAGGAAAGGTAGCTTTATTTAAGAGTTATGTAGGTGATGTAACAGTTATATCAGATTATATTCCGGTAACTCCTGGAAAAACAATGAAAGTTGAAGCTTGGTTAATGAGATTGTCAGGAGCAAGTGGTACTAATAGAGTATTCTATATAGGAATACAAAGATTTGATAAATCTAAAAATCCTATTGGAGGAAGTAATGGTAGAATGTATTTTACAGGCATGGGACCTTGTACTGATAGTCTTATCAATAAAAATAGCAGATGGATTAAATATGAATCAACATATACTATTCCAACAACATCTGATGAGTATCCTACACCAAATCCTGATGCCGATCCACCTGTAGAGTCAGTATACAAAGGGGATGGAGTATATTATATTAAATTTATAATATGGCCTAACTATAATAATGCATCTTGTTCTCCTATATATCTTGGAGGTATTCATGCATATTATACTGATATATTGCAACAAGACCCAGTATTCAAACAGACTTTAGTATCATATGCTCCTACATATTCTGCATCTACTTCGTGGACATATCCAGGAGGCTCATATGCATCTGTTGCTAATCCAAATATTAGATTATTAGGTGATTCATCTTATGGATTATCAACTATAGAATTTATAAGCACAAGAGGTGATACATCAATCAACCGTCCAACTGATTGTGCATTCATCCAATACCAACCTTATGGAACAACTACTCAATCTGCAATTGGAACTCAACCTACTCTTGCAGGAACAGGAGAAGTAAATCGTCTCGTAATTGGTGTCAACAATGATACTAATGATAGATTGATACTTCAAACTCCTAATGGAGATGGATTAAGACATGCAGTTGCAACCAATAATTATATGATTTGGGATGAAGGTAATGACGGTTCTGGTAGTGGATTGGATGCTGATTTGCTTGATGGACAGCATGGAAGTTATTATGCAGTTGCAACACATAATCATGATAGCTCTTATCTTAAGCCTTCTCAAGTAACAGGTGTTGCATCACTTGAAATTGGACTTACTGAAAAGACTTATTTAACGGTAGGTTCTACTGAATATAAGATTAAACTTCCTGCTACTATTCCTTGGACAGTATCTACATCAGATGAAAAGGTAAAACAATCTGCTGACTCTGCTGCTAATTATAGAGGAATTTTATTAGGATATAATTCAAATGCATCAGCAAATACAGGTATAGAAACTGAAGTAACAAACGTTTCATATGTAACTAATAAACTTACGGTACAGCCTTCTACAGGTAATATTGTAACAAAGGGTTGGGTTGGAGTTGGAACTGGTGGAGTTAATTCTTACATTGGAAGTGATGCAGCAAATAACATTTATTTGCACAATAGTTCTGGTTATGCCCTTGTAGCATCTGGAAATGTTGTTAGAAGAGGAACAAGCTTTGCAACTGCCCAGCTCGGTGATAGTGCTAATCCTTGGGCTAATTTATATACAGTTAAAGAAGTTATTCAACAAAGTGGAAATGCAGCTCTTGGAATAGCTACATCAAGTCCTTGGAAAATAGGTTTAGCTACTAAAGACTTACATATAAAAGTTAATAATGGTTCTGGCTCAGGAGTCAATGATGGCTACGCTGGAGGTATAACATTTGGAACTGACACATCAACCTTTGCAGGAATTTATTATCAAAGTTCAGGTGCATATGGTTCAAGATTAATATTCGGTACAACTAATTCATATGCAAACGGTTCATATGGAAGAGTAATTATTTCTCATGAGGGTAAAGTTGGTATTGGAACAATGACTCCATCAGAACAGCTTCATGTTACAGGAACTGTATATTCTTCTGTTGCTCAAGGTACTGCTCCATTAAAAGTTGATTCAAGCACAGTAGTATCTAATTTGAATGTTGATTATCTTGACGGCAAACATGCTAGTGATTTTGTCGAAAAAATTAAAGGAGCTGGAGGCGCAGTTTTTTATCATCAAAATTTTAATACTTGGAACGGAATAATGATTACTACTCCATTTAGATGGAGTCCTAATGTTGCATCAATGTTTGCATTTACTGTACGTTTATATGAAAGTTATAACTATACAGATATTGTAATTTCTGGCTATTGTTATAATACTAGTAAATGGTATAGCGCTAAAGCAGAAATTATAGGAGGTAACAGATATTATGAAGTCAAAACCGGTTGGTCAGATACTGCAGATGCAGATGGACATAAACATTTGTATTTCTGGATTGGCAGAGGAGTAGATTCAGATAATAATCCTGTTAAATTTGGATATGGAGGCCTTAGCATATTTAATGTTCATGCTGGTCATGACCCAGTAGATGTATATTCTGAATGGAAAGCAGAACAAAAAGCAGCATCAGAACTAGTAAATGTACAAAATACTATTATTCCTGTTCATGCTCCAGTTAATTCTACATATAAGTTGAAAACAATTCAATCAACTACAAATTCTGCATATCCTGTAACATTTGCTTCTGCTAACAATACATCTCTCAATGATGTTTCAATTTACACATCAGGAAATCTTACATTTAATCCATCAACTAATAGTTTAAGTATTACATCTTCATCAGGACAACAAAAAGAAATAGTAGTATCAAGAACTGGAGGTTCTTCAATATCATTGATGGTAGGCACAGCAAATGCTAATCATGGATTATATAGTATTACTGGAGGCAAGTGGATGGTATCTGCAGATGCATCAGGTAATGTTACTTTGAATGGAAATGCAAATACTGCTACTTCTGCTACCTTTGCAACTGACTCAAGTTATGCAAATGCAGTTAGAGATAAAGTTTATCATACTAGCAGTTCAAGAAGAACATCTGCTAATATTACATTCGCTGATGGTGGTCTTCATTATTATTTAGCAACAGCTTCAATGACTACTGGAAAACCTACCAGTGGAGATGGACATATAATTCATTTAGGTTGGGATAATGGATACTGGGATTCTCAAATCGCAGTACCAGATAGTTCTGCTCAATCAATGCAGTGGAGGGCACAAAACAATAGTTCAACCTGGGCAAATGCAGTGTGGAAGACAATACTTGACTCAAGTAACTCTTCAGTATCAGGAGACAATTCATCAACTATATCTGTTACTATAAATGGAACAACAAAGAGTTTGACTGTCGCTTCTCCTACCTCAGTTACAGGAACTTCATCATTAACATTGTCTACTTCTGACCAAACCTATTTAACTGTAGGTTCTACTCAATACAAGATAAAACTTCCTGCTACAATTCCTTGGTCTGTTTCTACTACTGATGTAGCAGTTACACAAACAGCAACTACAAGTTCTAATACATCTTGGAGACCATTGCTTCTTGGTCAAAAATATAGTGATGCTGCAACATTCAGTATTAGTACAGATACAAGCACTGCTTATGCAACTCATCTTGCTAAATTCAAACCTTCAACAGGACAATTAGCAATAGGTGGTTTGTATAAGATGAAATCTGATGCTACTCTTGAAACAGGAACAGGAAACAAAGTATTCAACATAAATGGCGGAGTGACAGACATTCCTGGTGATTTCTTTGTCAATGGTACACAGACTGCTGCTACAGGATCATGGAAAGGAAATCTTAGTGCTAATTTGAATATAACTGCATTATATGATGGATTGACAATATATTATAGACTTCCTTATGCCGGCCTCGGAAATGCTAGTTTGCAATTATATAAGTCAGATGGAACAACTGCAGTCGGAGGAAATATTCCTGTGTATGCTGGAAATACTAGGTTAACAACACATTATCCTGTAAATTCTATTATAAGAATGACTTATTATAATAGTCAGTGGAGAGCTGATCCATTCTATTATTCATATTCTTGGAGAAATATATATGTGTCTGGAACTAGTGCAGTAGGAACAGGAACTAATACCAAAGCAATGAATTTTGTTGCAGGAGCAGGTTTGGATGTCTCATTCCAAGCAGTAGGAACTGGAGCAGGTCAATCAGGAAATGCAAATTATTTCAATATCACATATAAGAATACTGGAGTATTGAGTGTTGATACTTCTGGCAATTTCTTGAGATTCAATCACGCTGACACTTCTACATTGTTGATTGCTCCAGCCGCTGATAAAATTAAAACTGCAGATGCAAGTGATGGCGCAGGTGATGATATGTGTTATCTTACTTTTACATCATGCTTAGATTATCCAAGTTCTAATTACAATACAGCTGCCCAATATTCAAATATTTATACTTGTTCAGGAATAGTATTACATCCAGCAAACGGTAGAACATCATTCTTTGGAATAGGAGACCCTAACGCAGGTGGGGCATATTCTTTCCATTACGGTGATAGTAGTTTAACTAATTTGCTTGGTTCACATACGTTTACATTTGGAACAGGATTAACAACTGCTACACATACAGAATATCAAACAATATTTGGAAAATATAATATTTCAGATTCATCTGCACTCTTTATAATTGCTGACGGTTCAAGTAATTCTTCTAGACATAATATCTTAACACTTGATGCAAGTGGAAGTTTGACATTAGATGGTTCAGTATCACAACTTACTGTAAAATCTGTTAAATATGTTCCTGCTGCAGCATTGTCTTATAGTGCTAATTCTACTATAACATTTGGAGCAGCAACACTATATCCTATTGAATTTGGCGGTTCTGCTGGCACTATTACATTAAGTTTTACTTGGAATAGTCCACAACTAGGAGAAGAAAAACATATTATTGGATATTGTAATTATAGTTCTGGTAAAACTATAAATATCGGAGCCGTTAATTCTGACAGTAGTAATACAATTAAAAATACAGGATCAGTAAGTATGCCAGCACATGGATATATAGAAATTTCAATATTGTATGTTAATACTAATTCATCAGGTCCTAATAGATATTTTGTTAGAGCAGTAGGTTCTGAAGCTAATTAAAGGAAATAAAAATAAGTCATGAGTTTATTAAGAAGAAGAGTTTTAGGAAAAACTAGACCACCGCGTCCAGTAATTAGAGTATTTGAAGCACCAGAATATTTTAATCCATATAATGATCAAGGTCCAGTTATTACAAAAGCATGTTTTTATCATAAAAGAGTCAATTATATTCAATATGATAATGATGCAAGTATATTGCTGTCTGATACAGATAACAGTACAGGTATTATGTGGATTATAAATCCAGGAGCAGCCTATGCAATTGATGGATCTACTACAAGCGACAGGCCAGATAATATTATGTTTGATGTAGCAGTATATCCTGCTAGCGGAGATTATTATCCATATGAAGTTAAAGTAACAGATTATAATACTACTGCAACAGATTTGCAGTTTGCTACTTCATGGAGTGGAGTATATGGTAATCCAGGGAGCGAGTATTGGGATACTTCTGATCCTTATTATGTTTCTTCTGCGGGAACCGGTCTTGGAGTTAATGCCAATGGTTTACGCGTAGGAGCAGGATTAGGTTACAGTACTGTTTCTTGGAATCCTGGAAGTCCATCTACAAGTACATATGAAGTAGATACTCAATCTATAGCAAACTCTCCAAATGCTGGGTTTAGAATTACAGTAGTAGGATTTGACGATCCAGCGGATCCAGATAATTATGTATATGTTGATGTTGGTCTTTATTTTATAGATTGGTATGTTGCAATTGAAGAAGCAAGACATTATTATACATATGATTCATCTTTTAATAGAGCGACATATGATCCTTCCAATGGATATACAGTAAATAATAATTTAATAAAGCAAATGTCTGATGGTGGTATATATACATATAAGCCACAATTGAATGGATCAACTTTCGCTGATGGTGCTGATGCTGATGCTGAAGGAATTCCTTCATATCTTATTACTACTACTGGCGGGTCAAATACATCAGGAAACAAAAACAGAGTATTAGGAACATTTGAATGGATTGACAATCAAGGAGGAAGGGTATCTGGAACATCCTGGTTTCAAGGATTAGTAGGAAAGGGAGTAGATTCAAGCACAACTAATAGCAATTGGTATTGTTACAGCGGAGGAATTGCAGTATTTGCTTATGACATGTCATTTACTGATATACCAGCGGGTGCAGTAATAACAAGATTATATTGTGAAGTAAATGGTCACGCTGAAAGCACTTCAGCTACAGATGAATATATGTGTGTACAACTTATATCTGGAAATACTGAATTATCTCCTGAATTTAATTTCAAAACAGTAGGAACAAGTAACACTACACAAACAATTGAAGCGACTGTTATACCGTCAAGAACACAGCTTGCTGTTATGAAATTGAAATGTCGACTTGGTAGAAACGGTGGAGCTATAAACGGAGCAACCTGTTATATACAATATACTTATAATACTGGTACTGCTTATGGATTTATAGATAATGCACCTATAATGACTCGTCAGATAAAATTTACTGATAGATATCCCAATGGATCTAATGCAGATTTAGGAGTAAATAATTTATCTACTTGGGCATATGACATATATTCACCCGAGTATCCCTCAGGACTACCTTATACAATGGATTTAAATTCTTGTATAGCATTTAAAGTAAGAATGAATACTCCAGGAATAAGATTAACTTCAAAGGGAACAGATAATACAAAATATTTGAGTTATGTTTCTATTCCGTTTTCTACATCAATTACACAAAGAGATTCTACATATGCACAATATTTTATAGATAAAGACAATCCTTATGAAAGAAGCATATGGGTAGTACTCAAAAATCATAGAGGAGGAAAGTTAGCAGAAACGGGAGCAGCTTTAACATTTAATATTGGAGGAGCAATTCCTACATATAATAATACTTATACTTATGTTCCATTAGATGCTAGTATAAGATTATTACCATATCATGTCATAAAATTTCAACATGTTTGGAGTTACACTACTAGCACTTTATCTTCTCATTCATCAGATATGATATATATAACAGAAGTAGCACATACTACTAATACATCATCTGGATATGGTGCTTCTTACAATTCAAAATTTTTAACTTGCGGTATAGAAGAAGCAGAAAGTCCAATATATGGAGCATCTGATGAAAAAGAACATTTAGGTGTAGTATATTATAATACTAATGGAAGAGGAATAGTAGATTCAAACAATGATCCGACGGGACCTGTAACTACAGGAGCATCTATTATAGTTGAGAGTTATACGACACATTCTAAAAATAAATTAGATATGCCAGCATTAAATAATAGAACATATTTTGGCAATATATTTTGGTTTAAGGTCAAATGTTATGGTACTAACAGTACAAGTACAAACAAATATTATTTAAGATATTATGGAGTTTGGGGTACACCTACACTTACTACTAGCAATGTTATTGTAGTAGGTAAAAATTGGACAGGAACTGCAGACAGTAGTATTTTTACTATAACAAGCGGTAATAATGGTGTTATAGCATATACTTCAAAAAGAGCAATAGGATACTCTTCTTCTTATTATGCTATGAATGGATATAATCCACAAACATATGTAGTGAAATTCACTGTTACATATTAATTTAAAATTTTACATTTTAAAATAATTTTTATATATTTACTTGTAATTTTAGTAATATATAGAAATGAACGAAATTCATATCCAATCATCTTTTCAAGATAAAGAAGACATTACGTTAAAGCTTAAAACTCCTAAAGAGCTTAAAGAATATCTTGATAAGTATGTAGTAGGACAAGAGAAAGCAAAACGTACTCTTTGTACTGCCGTTTATAATCATTATAAACGGCTTTACTTGAATACACAGACCAGCATTAAAAATCCTATCGACAAATCAAATGTTATTCTTCTTGGTCCCTCAGGATGTGGTAAGACTTACATGGTTAAGCTTCTTGCTGATTTTATTGGAGTTCCATATTATATTGGAGATGCAACATCTATCACTCAGGCCGGTTATGTAGGTGATGATGTTGAAACTCTTCTTGTTGGTCTTCTTCGTTCTTGTGATTATGATATTAATCATGCACAATGTGGCATTGTGTTTATTGATGAAATAGACAAACTTGCTAAGAGAAAGTCTGGTCCCAATCTTTCTGGAAAAGATCCAGTAGGAGAAGGAGTACAGCAAGCTCTTCTTAAAATTGTAGAAGGTAATGTAGTAGGAGTTCCTCCTCAGGGTGGTAGAAAACATCCAGAACAACCTTTGACTTATGTAGATACATCTAATATTCTTTTTATCGGTTCTGGCTCATTTGCCGGAATTGAAGATATTGTCCGTCAACGAGTTAAACCTAATGGTAAAATTGGATTTGCTTCTAGTGACAATGAAGCTAAAGATTTTAGTGATGAGACTTTGTATGAGTATGTTTGTCAGGAAGATATGAAAAAATTTGGATTTATTCCAGAATTTATTGGTCGGTTTCCTATTATTGCAAATGTCAATCCTCTTACTAAAGAAGAATTGTGTAAAATTATCTCAGAACCGGAAAATAATATTTTGTCACAATATGCAACATTATTTGCTGTTGATGACATTACTCTACAAATATCAGATGAAGCTATTGAAACTATTGCAGATTTTGCAATCAAGTTAAAAACAGGAGCTCGTGCTATCAGAAGTCTTCTTGAATGTGTAATGGAAGATTATATGTTTGAAGCTCCAGGATCTAATGTCAATACTATTGCTATAAATTCTGAATATGTCAAAGAAAAACTTGATATAAGATATAAAAATATTAAATCAGATAAAGACAAATGAGCAATGTAGGTGATTTTTATGATTTTAATGAGTTACCAAAAAATATAAAAGAAAAAATTTTGCAAGCAGTCGCAGATCAAAGTAGCGCTGCCGCAGCAACATATGATCCTGCGGGCATCAAGGATTATGGACTTGTTGATTATGATTCTAGACTTATAGCAAATCATAATAATATTTCTGATTGTTATGTTAGTTCTAGAGATGATACTCTCAGAGAGATTGCAATAGTAAAACAAGAGTTCATAAATACATACAAGCAAGAAGTAGAAGAATATTATGAATTAAAATGGAAACAAGCTAATCTTGAAAGAAAACTAGTAAATTTTAAGAAAATTAAAACTCTTGTTGTTGATGAAAATTTAGAATTAGATTTAACAGAATTATATTTAAAAGAGAAAAAAGCACAATTAGAAGCAAACGGAGTAAATAAACGTTTGTATATGTTAAAGACAGCAAATCCACAATTTTATGAATATTGTGATATATTATCATATGCATCTGATTGGGATTATAAAATGAAGAGATTACTTCCTTTTGAAGAATGGAAAAAAGAAAGACAACTATACAAAGAGCAAAATGCAAATAATAATGCTTCTATTTATGTTCCATACGGTTTATCCCCTGTAACGCCATCTATAGGTAATTATGGATCTCTTGGAATTTCTGGTTGTTCTGGTCCTAAAGAATCTTATTGTTAATAATAAATTTATTTTTTAGTATTAAAATTATTCATATATTTGTTACAAATTTAAATTACTAATATGAACAACATTTCTAAAGAACTTGCAACAGCTATTCCAATTTATACTGTAGTAAATATAAATACAGTGCCTCTTAATCCGTATAGAGAATTTGTAAATTATTGTGTTCAACATACTTATCCTATAGTTGAACATTCTCTTGATGTATCTTTGGATGAGTTTTGCAAAAATTTCAAGGAGTTAAAAGATAAGTTTCTTGGAAAACTTTCTGAATTTATGCCAAATATGACATTTGATATTAAGAAAGAAACTTCTCATCCTAGGATATTCCTTGAAGGAACAATGATGAACGGTTCTAATCTTGTTTGTACTTTTATTTTTTATACTCATCTGAATTATATCAATACTAAAATGGTTAGTGAAGATGAAATTGCTTCTTGTGAAATTGATTTTACAACAAATACGGAATTAGATTTTCTTAATATTTCAAAAACAGACCATATTTTTGATTTCAACAGAGATTCTAATAATACCAATACTCTTGATATGATCATAGCTCATCTCTATGGTCTTGCTAATTTTACAGAGTTTATTAAGCATTTCAAAACTAAGTCTCTTGTAGTTAAGAATATTGAAATGTTCTCTAAGAAACTTATTGCTCCTTATGTCCAAGATATATCTATTATGTATGGAACAGATGAATTCATTATCGGTACTCTTTGCGGTGAAGATATAAATAAGGAATCATTTACATATGATAATTATTTAACTTCTGTTAAGAAATACGCAGAGACTATTAAATCGATTTATGGTGATAAGTTTTTTGTTGAGAATCAGGAAAATGAAAAATCAAATGCAGAGCAAGCTTAAAAATGATAACTCCATAAAGCAGGAATAGATATTAAAAGAAATAACTATTCTCTTACCATGAAGATATCTATAATTGGAACTGGCTATGTTGGTCTTGTCACCGGAGTGTGTTTATCAAGTATCGGTCATAATGTTACATGTATTGATATTGATAAAACAAAAATAAATTCTCTTAATCAAGGTAAAAGTCCAATATATGAACCCTGTTTAGACAAGTTAATATTATCTTGTAAATTAAGCAACAATCTATTTTTTACAACTGATTTTGATACTGCTGTAGATACAGCAGATTTAGTGTTTATCGCTGTCGGAACTCCACAATCAGAAAATGGCTCTACTGATTTGAAATATATTGAATCATGCATTCGTGGAATAGCAAAAGCTGCATCACATGATATGTATGTAGTTATAAAGTCTACTGTTCCTGTAGGTACAGCCCAGAAGATGCAAGAGGTATTCAAAGAGACCCTCCAGGATGAAGAAAACAAAGATTTGAATATCTTTATATCTTCAAATCCAGAATTCCTTAAAGAAGGTTCTGCTATTGAAGATTTTATGAATCCTGACAGAATAGTAATCGGAACAAACGATGACGAGTCATTAAAACGTCTTAAAGAAGTATACAAATATTTTGAGAAGAACAATGTTCCGATTTTCTATACTAATGTTCAATCAGCACAATTGATTAAATATGCAGCAAACAGTTTTAATGCTGCTAAAATATCTTTTATAAATTCTCTTGCATCATATTGCGAAAAGACAGGCGCTAATATAGCTGATGTTGCAGATGGAATAGGACTTGACAAAAGAATAGGAAGGTCCTTCTTAAATGCAGGTATTGGTTACGGCGGTTCTTGTTTTCCTAAAGATGTTGAATCACTGAAATATGAAATGAATAATTCAAATTCAATGTTGTCGGCAATAATTGAAGAAAACGAAAAAGCAAGATTTTGGCCAATTAAAACATTGTATGATATATTCAAAAATACAGAGTATCCCGGAGAAGAAGGAAGTTACAAGTTTTCATCTGATGACTCTTTACATATTGCAATTTTAGGTCTTGCCTTTAAGCCAAATACAGATGATATTCGTTGTTCTGTAGGAGTAAAGCTTGCTAAAGAATTGTCAAAATATTATACAGTAACTATATATGATCCTATCGCAACTGATAAAGCTTATGTAGTTCTTAAAGATTGTAATGTCAAAGCATTTTATTCAATAAATGAAGCAGTAGAAGGAGCAGACATTGTAATATTCTGTACAGAATGGGATGAGTTCAAAAAACTAAACAAATGGGAATTGAATACTATTGCTTATATTATGAGAGGAAATATTATTATTGATGGAAGAAATATTTTTGACCAAAAAGAAATGAGCAAAAAATTCAATTATTATTGTGTGGGAAAACAACACATTTAATCATAAGAAATATTTTCTAAATATAAAAATTAATCATATATTTGGTTTGTAAATTAACAAATCAAATATTTTTTATATGCTTACTACAGTAAATGAATCAGAATTAAGAAATATTCTTGCTACTACTCCTGCAAGTCAGAACATTATGATTGCTGGTAAACACGGTATTGGCAAGTCTGTCATTGTTAAGAAATTTTTTGAAGCTCAAGGTAAAAGAGTTGTCACTATGTTCTGTTCTCAGGCTGCTGACCCAGGTGATATTATCGGTTTGCCGCGGTATAATGAAACTACAGGAAAAACAGAGTTTGCTCTTCCTTGGTGGTTTCCAACTGACAACACTCCTGTTGTTCTTTTTCTTGATGAGTTGAATCGTGCTCGTCCTGAAATTCTTCAGGTTGTCATGGATCTTACTCTTTCTAGAAAACTTGCAGGTAAGGAACTTCCTGCAGGAAGTCAGGTTATTTCTGCTATTAATGAGGGTGATGAATATCAGCTTACTGACCTTGACCCTGCTCTTGTTTCTCGATTCAATGTTTACAATTTTGTTCCTACTCCTCAGGATTGGATTATGTGGGCTACTAGAAATGGCATTGATGGACGTGTAATTTCTTTTATTACAACGAATATCAAATATCTCGATTCCAATTTTGCAGAAGATTCTACTACTCTTGATAAGTCTCCAGACCGTCGTGCTTGGGAAAGGGTTTCTGATATTATGAAGCTCAATCCGACAATTGATGTCTCTTTTAAGAAAATGATTTCTGGAATTGTCGGGGCAGCAGCTGCTGTTTCTTTTTATGAGTCTTTGCAGAAGAATACTCTTGTCACTCCTAAGGAACTTCTTACTTCCTTTAATTCTTGTGTACCTCTTTTGAAGAACTACAATCTTCAGCAGTTGTCTTATCTTAATGATAATATTTGTTCTTATATAGATTCTAGTCTTGGTGATTTTGACAATCCTGAGCTTCAGTCAATTTATGCTGAAAATCTTAATCAGTATTTCACATTCTTGTCTGACAAGAAGATTGGCAATCGTGAGGCTTTTGCTCACTTCATCAACAACTATGAAACACAGGCATTCCCTAACTTGAATATGCTTGTTGCTTCTAATCCTGATACTCTTGAAGATGTAATTAATGAGTTCATCATCTCTACTGGAAATGTTTCTTAATTATGGAATTTAAAGAAAGGTTACAATATATAAAAGACAAGTGGTTTTTAACTGAACCTGCATATTTCATGATTGTTTGCACTCATGAAATTGTGCTGTCTACAGGTATAAAGTGCCCTATCGCTGTCGGAGGTGGATTCATTTATATTAATGAAAATTATTATACTGACAAATCTGATAAATTCCTTGAAGAATCAATAAAGATAGAACTTATTAGAATTCTTCTTAAACATCCGTATCAGAGACAGCTTCCTCACAGAATTAAAATGTATATGGCTTCTAATTTTGTGATAGCCAATAATATGAAATTCAGCGAGGTTAAGCTTAAAACAACTTATGATTATTTCAAGACATGGAATTATAACAGAGAATCTCTTGAAGCCATATATGATGCTATAAAGCTTCCTGAAATGAAAGAAGATTCTTCTGAAGGAGAGAGCTCTAATTCTGGTTCAACTGATAAATCATCAAAGTCTAAGAGTAAATCTAAGAATAACAAATCTAACAATTCAAATGATCCTCTTAACAATTTTGATGACGGATGTTTAAGCACAGATGATGCTTTCGAGAGAACGCAGTTTTGGAAAGAAGATGATTATCGTACAGTAGAAATCAATAATATGATTGGTAAAATAGATGCTTCAAATTCTTGGGGCACTGTACCTGGTAATGTTATTGAAACTATTAAAAAATCTCTCGAGTCAAAATTCAATTACAAAGCTCTCTTCCAGCAGTTTAGAAGTACTATTGTCAGTTCTAAATATACAAAGACCAGAATGCGTCCAAACAGACGATGGGATTATAATGCTATGGGTTCTAAGAGAGAGAACACTACCAGTCTTCTTGTTGCTGTTGATACTTCAGGTTCTATTAGTGACAAAGATTTGCAAATTGCTCTCGGCTGGATTCAGAAATTTTTTGAGTATGCTGTAGAAAAATTAGATGTAATTCAATTTGATACCCAGATATATCCTGAGTCTCTTGTTAAGTTGACTAAACGTCCTAAGAGTTTCCATGTTAAAGGTAGAGGTGGTACAGATTTTAATGATGTGTTTGAATATGTACAGCATAAGAGCAAAGACCACTATGATGGAGTACTTATTCTTACTGATGGATATGCTTCTGTACCACATGAAAAATATTTGAAATCCAATTATATGCATACAAAATATATGTGGGTTTTAAATTCTGAAAGCAATTGGAAATACTTCAAAGAAAGTAACAAATTTACAAAATTTGGTAAATGCACTTATATTGATGTGAAAGAATAATTTTTAATTTAAAAAAATATTCATATATTTGTATTGTAATTAAATACTAAAAAATATGGGACATGATACAATGATGGTTTTCAACAGCCAAAAACTTAGCAACAATTTCCTTGACAAAGAAGAGATTAAAACTCGTTGCCCGTTTGCATATGCAACTCTTCCTACTAATCCTAAAGTTTCCCAGAAATATGTACAAGCAAATACTTCTACTGTAATCGATGATATGGCCAAGCTTGGCTGGTTTGTTGTTGATGCAAGGCAGAAGAGAGCACGTAAGAATTCTTCAGGTATTCAGTCTTATCACATGATTGCTTTCCAGAATCCTGAGATTAAGATTGTCAATAACAATATGGTTGAAGCTTTTCCTCGGATTATTTTGACCAATTCTCATGACGGTATGAATTCTTTCCGTTTTATGATTGGACTTTATCGTCTTGTTTGTTCCAATGGTCTTATCATTGCTGATGAGAACCTCGAGAATCTTGTTATCCGTCATATCAACTATACCTTTGAAGACTTGCGTAAACTTGTCGCAAAGACTATTCAGGAACTTCCGAGGTATATTGAAATTACCAACGGAATGCGCACCACTGAGATGAGCAAGTATGCAAAATATGATTTTGCTCTTAAGGCTCTTAAGATTAGGAAGAACCTTCCAGAGAGTGAAGTTCTTTCAATTTCTGAAGCTACTCTGCAGGACCTTCTTACTCCTGTCCGTAAAGAAGATGAAGGTGATTCTGTTTGGACCGTGTACAATGTTTTGCAGGAAAAACTCATTAAGGGAGGTACTAGCATCGAGTCCGGTAAGGAAAATAAACTTCGTAAGATGAGGCCCGTCAAGAGTTTTGTTCGTGACCTTAGTGTTAATCATGACTTGTTTGATTTAGCAAAGCAATATTTGGATGTCGCTTAAATCTAAAACTAACAAAGACCGTCTTTTCAAGGTTATTTGTTGCTTGTGGTTCATTACTGGAATCATTGCAGTATTTAGAGATGCTACTGTCGGTGAATTTAATTTTGCCGACAGAGTATCTATAATTAATATGTTCTGGATGACTGTAATGGCAGTATTAATAATTTTCAAATACAGCAATAAAAAATTTAACAAATGGTTAAATAGACCAATTTTTAGATAAATCAGAATCAACATATTCTGATACAAATTTTATAATAAAACTTTTATAATATGCCAGCAGTACAGAAGTTATTTACAGAATTATTTAGAGCAAAAAATCTTGATGGAGTTATTTTGCTTCCTCGTATAAAATTAGAGTTAGAAAAAGGACTTGTTACAAATATTCTTATGTATGGTCCTCCTGGTTGTGGTAAAACAACTCTTGCTAAGATTCTTTCAACAGGATATGATACTTGTTATCTGAACGGTTCTTCAGAAAATGGTATTGATACTGTAAGAAATCAGATTGTTGCTTTTGCTTCACAAATTTCTCTTGAAGATGGAGCAGAGAAAATGAAAGTAGTTTATATTGATGAGTGTGATGGATTTAGTGAAGCAGCATGGTCAGCAATGAGAGAAACTATAGAACATTATGCTAATTCTGTTCGTTTCATTATGACTTGCAACAAGTTTGACAAAATTCCATCTTTTATTCAATCAAGATTCAATTGCATTCCAATATATCCAATCAATGTTCAAGAATCTGATTGGTTATTTGATGGATATTGCCAATATGTTGGAGCTATATTCAATAAACTAAATATCAAATATGAAAATGAGGTTCTAAAAGAATTTGTTAAAACTTCATTTCCTGATATGAGAAGTATTCTTAATACTATTCAGTCTCTTTATCTTCAAGGAGCAAGTGAATTGGATAAAGAATCTCTTATCAAAACATTTGATTGTTCAGATTTGTTTGAAAAGATTGTCACAGGAGGAGATCCAGTAGATAATTATAAATTTATTATGGAGAATTATTCTTCATCACCTGATGAGGCTATGTTAGCATTATCTCAGGAATTTGTAGAATTTATTCGTAAAACTCATCCTGATTATTGTGCAAAGATTCCATTCTTTATTATTACAATTGCAGAATATCTTGCACAATTAAATACAAGTCCAGATAGAGTTATTGTATTGCTTGCTTGTTGTTTCAAGTTACAAACTATTTTAAGAGGTTAACAATGAAAGTATTGGTAAATAAAAACCAGTGGTTTGATGATTTGGACAGACAATACTTAGCAGCAGGATTTTATGGCAAATATGAAGTTACCTGGAGTCCTCCTGGAAATTTTGAAGAAATGGATGTAACCTTTGAAGAGTTGAAAGATCTTATAGATAAAGGTTACGGAATAAAAATCAATTGTTAATGAAACCTTACGGAAGAGAAAATAAAGTGACAGGTGGTCAATCTTGGAAAAAAGATTACCACCTTCATCGTAATAATAGAAAAATAGAAAGCTGGTGGGAAGGAATGTGTGATTATCTTTTTAGAACTGAAATTAAACGTCGTTGGAAAAAAGAAATTGACAAAGAATTAAACAGCTAATAAATAATAAAATATATTATGTAAAGTAATGAAAGTAAATATAATCAAAGAAAGTACCTTTAGTAATGACAATTGGTCACACAAAGGAAAATTTGATTATCCGGTAGCAGTAATAGATAAAATTCTTGCTGGCGAAGATCTTAGGCTCGGAGATAAAGGGTCTGATGGATTTTTGTCAGCAGATATTTTTAATCCAGATAAGCTAAAAGAACTAAGAACTAGATTATGTAATAAAGATTATAACTGCAAACCTAATGAATTAGAAAATTGTCTCAATGATGATCAAACAGAAAAGAAAATTTGGACAAGACTGTTCAAAGGTGATTTTTCTGGTTATAATGAATCTGATTTCAAAAACAAAGGAAATCTTTTTGAAAAAGAATACATTGAAGAATTCAATAAGAAATATAAAGATGCTCTTATTGAAAAGATTGGTTATTTTACTATTACTGGTGACTTAAAATGGGCAGGTCCACTAAATAATAAACGTCCTCTTACATTGACAGATAATGGATATATCTATTGCCTTCCATTGGGAAATCAAAATCAAGACAAATTTGATATTGGAGAAATTGTTTCTGATGTTACGATTCCTACCACAAATGGTAATTTATATTTGTCATTGAAATACGGAGGAACTGTTACTTTTGTTAATGCAGGAGTTAAAAAAGCATTTCCTGAGCAAGCTTTCATAAACAAAAATCCAAATCTTTTTACTCCTATCGGAACAGCTTTACTTGATTTATTCAAAGTTAATCCTATTAAATTCATAAATATATTTAATGGATATAGTGATGATAAAACAGGAGTAGTCGGAGCAAAAGATAAAGATACAGAAGATGTTACTGAGCTTATCAACAAAGATAAACTTAGAGAATTTGTTAAATCAGCAATTGGATACGGTTATGTATTAATTCACAGTGAAGCAAATGGAAAACTTCACATATATGATTTACGTACATTTGATGGATTGAAAAAACTTCTCGGAGGAGAAGCTGGTACAGAAGAAGATATGGATCCACAGAGTGTTATAGTATTATATCCTAAAGAACAAAACGGTAAATATTATGGCAAACGCATTGATATTGCAGTAGAATACAAAAATCTATCACTAAAATTCAATATACGTCCAAAAGATGGTTCAGTATATCCTACTCATATAATGAGTGATTACAAAATTAAAGGAGTTTAATATGCAACTTAGTGATTTACAATATTATGCGTCAGAAAAAGGATTGGGAGAAATTCACATAACAGATTCATACAAAGTATCTAAAAAGGATATGCTTTCTATAATAAGAGAGCTTAGAAAAGTATATCCTGATAATATTGTTTTGAAAAACAGAACAGACAAATCTCTAAAAAGAGAGTGGTTAGTTCATAATTTGCTTTATAAATTAAATTACCAAGTTAAAAGAACAAAAGATGTAGGATTAGATTATCCACAATCTAAAAAATATAAAATTGGTTATAGAATTTTAGGAGCACTTGCTACTTTAATACTTAGATAATTTTTAATATATAAATTATAAATAGCATTTTACTATTGTAGTGCTGAGAAATTAATTTCTTTTGAAGCTTGTTTAAGAGCTAAAGGCATTGCAGTAGAGTTCAAATTAAAAATAACGATTAAAGAACTATGAATGTAATTAGTCAAGATGCGATGGCAAAGATCGCTATTAACAAGTCTTTGCTTAAAGAGTATACTACTTCTGAGTATGCCAGAGTTGTTTATCTTAATGACAACGATGAATTTCAAATTCAATTATTTAACCCAAAAACTTACGTTATTGCTGCAAAAATTAATCTTGACGGAGAAGATCTCAATGATATGCTCGTAATCCGTCCAGGAGAAAGAATTTGGCTTGAGAGATATCTTGATAAAGCTAAGAAATTTAAGTTTTCTACTTATGACGTTGATGACTCTCCAGAAGCAACACATGCAATTGCTTATAACGGTAGAATTGTTGTTAGTTTCTTCAAAGTAAAAACAGATAAAAGAAATCCTATAGTATTCATAAACAATAGTAGTGATTATATCAAGTATTATGATGCTCCTTCTTATTATACTTCTGTTTCTGTTTCTTCAGCACCTTCAACTGTATATTATTCTGCTGCTACCAATAATTCGTCTAATGCTACTTTTAGCTGCAATTGTACATTAGATTCAGTAAATACTGCTGCAACTACTATCAATTGCAGTGATGACATTGAAATGTGTGCTAGCAGTATTGAAACACTATCACCTAGCAGTATTGAAACTATAGAAACAGGAAGAATAGAAGAAGGGGGATATTCAAATCAAAAGTTTTCTTATGTAGATTATGATTTTGAAAGTTATCCATTTGTGACAGAAACAATTAAAATTCTTCCTTTGTCAAGAAAACCACACACAAGTAAAGATTTGCAGAAACGATATTGTGGAAATTGTGGCAGAAAGATTTCACCAAAACATAAATTCTGCCCATATTGCGGAACTAAAGTAGATTAAAAATTAACAAGCTATTTTATTCTTTAATATAATTTTCATATATTAAATTATAAAATAGCTTTTATTATATTATGACATCAGATACAATAGAAAAAATTTATATTCTTACACATACAGATTTAGATGGCTATATGTCAGGTGGTCTTGCTAAATACTTTTATTTGAAATTTGATAATCCTACTGCAGAATTCAAGATAAAGCATTGGACATACGGCAGAGACCTTCCTGATGTCAACTATATCAAGAAGAAATTCAACAAAATTTTTATTTTAGATTTGTGTCCAGATACAGATTTTATGTTAACATTATATGAACATTTCAAAGAAAATCTGATTTGGATAGATCATCATATTCTTCCTGACAACACTTTTTTAACAGAGTTCAAGGAGAAATATCTTAATGAAACAGTAGCAGGTCTAAGAGCAAAAACAGAACATACAGAAGCAGGAATTTCTTTAACTTGGAAATATTTTGTTGATGCTTATAAAGAACACACTTGGCCATCTACATTTACTCATATCCCAGAATGGATAAAACTTACTGCAGAATTTGATGCTTGGATACGTCCAGATGAAACGAGATGGGCTGAGAAAGTTATGCCGTTTTTTACTTATATGAAAGGTAAAGTGAGAACGGCAGATGAAGCATATGAACTTATTAGTCATCTTGCACATACAGGTTCTTTCTTTGATGTACTTACTTTACATGGACAAAAAAATGAAGAAGTTGATTCTTATATTAAAATAGGAAAAATAATGTATACAGAACTTAGAAATATTTATGATGCAGAAGCAAAGCATGGATTTGAAAGATTCATTAATATTTTTGATTCTGCTACAAATACAGTAACAACTCTAAAAGCTTGGATATGTAATACACAAAACAGGTCATCTGTTATCTTTGAAACTATGGAAAACAAAGATGACTATGATGTTTTTATTCCTTTTCACTATAACGGAGAAAAATATTTTTATTCAATGTATACATTCAAAGAAGATATACATTGTAATGAAATGACTATCGTAAAAGATTATTCTGGCTTTCTTGGTGAACCAGATATTGTTTCTACTCCGAGTGGTCTAAAGAAAATTGTATTGACATTTAGGGGTCACAAAGATGCTGCAGGAGCAAATTCTACAGAACTTGTATTTTCTTAAATCTTAAGTATCATATTTGAATAAAATATTTAGACTTAAAATATTTTAATATGAATAAATTAAATCTTGTTTTTGATTTTAACAATATGGCGATGAGAGCTCTCTTCACTTGCGGTTATGCCAATGGCGGAGAGGTTTCTACATTTGATACAGATGGAGAATGTGGAGTTTTGATAAGAAAAATTGCCACTGATATGGCATATGTGATGAGAACATTTACTCCTGACAGAATTATTGTTGCTTGTGATGCTAAACATCCTTGGAGAAATGATTTGTATGACCCGAGTGAAGATGAAACTTACAAGGGAACTAGAGTAAAAGATAATACAAAAAATTGGGATAAAATTTGGGAGTCTCTTAATGACTATAAAGAAATTCTTAAAAACAAAGGATTTGTTGTTACTGAAATTCCTACTGCAGAAGCAGATGATGTTGCAGCTCTTTGGAAGAAAAAGCTGTTTGTTGATGACAATGACAGTGTAATGTTTGTATCATCTGATAAAGACTGGGTACAACTTATTGATTTTAATGTAAATAAAAATACATTTTGTTCTTGTTTTAATCCTATTGCAAACAATAAGGGACAAAAGAAATTATATTTAACTGCAGAAACAGAAAATTGGTTAAATAGCAATACTGCTGCTAAAGTAGATATTTTCTTTAATAATTATAATTCTATTAAAGATACTATTAAGAACATCAAGACTAGAGATACTAAAATTAATTTTGAAATTATAGATCCAAATCAAGTTGTTCTTGGTAAGATTATGTGCGGCGATGATGGTGACAATGCTCCTGCAATTTACCAATATTACAAAAATGGTAAAAAAGTTAGAGTTACTAATACCAAAGCAAAGAAAGTTTTTGATGCATTGAATATCAATACTGTCAAGGATTTG
>JAEEGL010235225.1_pt1 | contig 29061 bp, 22 predicted proteins | sample 9134231 | NCBI WGS metagenome assembly JAEEGL01 (sample SAMN16246548, study PRJNA631951) | gut metagenome | biome: gut microbiome; feature: rumen; material: fiber-attached | host: Bos | place: Iran: Karaj | collected 2018-10 | reverse complement strand
TAGGAGATTTACGTCTTGCATATCATTCAGATTCGTTGTTGAAGTGTAAAGATAGTGAAAAATATTCATTCAGCAAAGAAAACAGCCCCTTTTTTAGAGTTTTTTATGAACACATGCCACAATAGCGGTTGCCTATTATCCCCTTTTGCTTGCCATACCGCAAACAGTTCCCGTAGAAGGATGTAGCCTCTTACGCACATTTCTGTGGAGTGCCACACAAAGATGCGTGTCTGCTTTCTGATGAGCAAGCTCAGCAGAGATTAGGGCCTTGTTTCCCTTAATGAGACGGCCAGTAGAGGCAATGGCAAAAGGTTCTTCGCAAAGCGAACAAGTTCTTATAGTGGATAGGAGTATTCTCGTTTAAAAAATACAAAACAATGGGTCTTTTCTTCACTTCTGTTCACGATTGGTGACAACATGATGTCACCATGATAGCAATTGTTTTCCGTACTTTTGCAGACGTGCTACCTATAGGAAAAGTCACATCAACGGTTTCATTAACTTCAAAAAACTAATTATTATGCATAGAGAACAATATGAATGGAAACGAGGCGGGCCATAACATGCCAGGGCTATCAGCACGGAGCTGACCAACAAGACTCTTGAGGTCTGTCCTCATGAGTATGTTGAGGACTGCGACACGTTCAGAGTGTCGCACCGACTGTCGCGTCGGTACACCGCCACGTGGATCAGCGGAAACTTTTTGATTTTACACAGAGTAGATATTTTTTTAATTTTAAAATTAAATTTAAATTTAAATTATTTGCCCCCCTATAGGGGCAAATTAAATAAATTTTTTATTTTTAAATTTTTAAATTTTAAATAACGCGCGAGACGATGAAAGAAACGATGATAACTCAATTTTTCGCTTACTTTGGCTCCACCGAAGTTTTTCGCTATGCTCAAGGAAACACTTTGCACTCGGAAATAAAAAGAAAAACATGTTTTCCTTTTGTATTTCTCTCAACTTTTCGTAACTTTGCCAGCTGAACTGGACAACAATTGAAGCATCATGAGTAAGAACCATGCGACGGCCTTGGCCATTCTGATGGCATGCCAACTGATTATAGCCTGTGGTGACAAAGAGAAAAAAACACAGGGAGCAGCACAATATCAGACGATGGTGGTGGAGCGGAAAGACATGACGCTCACCCACCAGTACAGCGCACGACTGACTGGCAGGCAGATTGTGGAGGTGCGTCCGCAGGTGACTGGCAACATCACCCGTGTATGCACTGGTGAGGGAATGGCAGTGAAACGTGGACAGACACTGTTCATCATAGACCAGACTCCTTATCAGGCAGCACTGGAGGTGGCTGTGGCCAACCGCCAGAGTGCCGAGGCAAAGCTGGCAACAGCCCGAATGAACTATGAGAACGAGACACTGCTGAAACAAGACAGGGTGGTGAGCGATGTCAGCGTGGAGACCTACCGCCATGCGCTGCAAGAGGCAGAGGCTGCACTGGCTCAGGCCAAGGCACAGGAAAAGAACGCCCGATGGCAGCTGTCGTGTACTGAGGTGAAGAGCCCAGTAGATGGTGTGGCCTCGATGATTCCCTGGCATGTAGGAGCCCTTGTCAGCAGTAACATCAGTGAACCACTGGTGACGGTGGCCGACGACAGCGAGATGTATGCCTACTTCTCTGTGTCGGAGCGTTTTGCCATAGACCTGGTGGGGCGCTATGGCTCTAATGCCGACTTTATCAGCCAGGCGCCTCCAGTGAGTCTGCTACTGGCAAGTGGTGCTGAATATAGTGTGAAGGGACATATCAACGCCATCAGCGGAACAGTGGATGCCTCAACGGGAGCAGTGGCCATGCGAGCCGTCTTTCCCAATCCTGAGCATCTGCTGCGAGACGGAGGCAGTGCAACCATCGTGGTGCCTACAAACCGCACGCAATGTATTGTTATTCCCCAGGAAGCCACCTACGAGTTGCAGAACCGCACGTTTGTCTATCGGGTGGTCGACGGCAAGACAAAGGCTACTCCTGTTGAGATCTTTCCGCAGAACAACGGGCGTGAGTATATTGTAGAACAAGGACTCAGCGCAGGCGACACCATCATAGCCGAGGGTGCCGGACTGCTGAAGGAAGGGGTGGAAGTGAAATGAACGTCAGGACTTTTATCAACCGACCGATACTCTCTGGAGTTATCTCGGTGCTGATGGTGCTGGTGGGTATCATCGGACTGAGCCGTCTGGCACTGGAGCAGTTTCCAGAGATAGCACCGCCCACAGTGCGCATCATGGCCAGCTATACGGGTGCCAATGCCGAGACAGTGCAGAAGAGCGTGGTTGTGCCACTGGAAGAAGCCATCAACGGAGTGGAAGGTATGATGTACATGACATCGACCGCCTCGAACAACGGTACTGCCTCTATCGGTATCTTCTTCCGCCAAGGCACTGATGCGGACATGGCCATGGTCAACGTGCAGAACCGTGCTGCAACTGTGCAGGGCCGACTGCCCAGCGATGTGGTGAAGAGCGGACTCACCGTGAGGAAGCGCCAGACGTCGAACATCAAGCAGATTGCCGTTTACAGTCCCGACTCGACCTTCGACCGTGCCTTCCTGGCCAACTACACGAAGATTAACATAGAGCCCCGACTGAGCCGTATTCCCGGTGTGGGCGAGGTGAACGTGATGGGTGCCGACTACTCCATGCGCATCTGGCTCGACCCACTGAAGATGGCACGCTACGGTCTGACACCTGCCGACGTGACGCAGGTGCTGAACGAGCAGAACGTGGAGGTGGCCACGGGTACCCTGGGTGCCGAGAGCCAGAACACGTTCCAATATGTGCTGAAATACCGAGGCCGCTATGAGGAGGAGCAGGGCTACGAACAGATGGTTGTGCGCTCACTGCCCGACGGCAATGTGCTGCGCATAGGCGATATTGCCCGTGTGGAACTGGGGTCGCAGAACTACAACATCATAGGCGAGACCAACGGCAGCCCTGGCGTGAACATCAGCATCAACCAGGTGGCGGGATCGAATGCCAATGAGATTATCAAGCAGATAGACCGCGAAGTGGACGACATACGACAGTCGCTGCCTCCAGGTATTGTCATCGAGGATGTGGAGTCGAAGAAGGATTTCCTCGACGCGTCGATTGCCAGTGTGCTTGAAACGCTGTTCGAAGCACTGATACTGGTCATCCTGGTAGTGTTTGTCTTCCTGCAGAGCTGGCGGGCCACAATCATACCGGCCATTGCCATCGTGGTGTCGCTCATTGCCACGCTGGCCGTTATCTATGCCATCGGCTTCTCGCTGAACATGCTGACGCTCTTTGCCCTTGTACTGGTCATTGGCACCGTGGTAGACGATGCCATCGTAGTGGTCGAGGCGGTACAGGCAAAGATGGAGAGTGATTCAAGTGGAGAGTGTAGAACGGAGAGTGTAGAGTTTGCCATGCACAACATTACCTCGGCCCTCATCACCACCACACTGGTGTTCATGGCCGTCTTCGTGCCAGTATGCTTCATCGGTGGTGTCACGGGAACATTCTACACGCAGTTCGGACTGACAATGGCCATTGCCGTGGGCATCTCGCTCTTCAACGCGCTGACACTCTCCCCTGCCCTCTGCGCCATCATCATGAAGCCCACCAAAGGCGAGAGCCGTTTCCAGAAGCATTTCGAGGCAGGCTTCAAGTCGCTCGTCATCCACTACAAGAAATCGGTGTCGGGGTTCCTGCGCCGACAATGGCTGGCCGTGGCTCTGGTTGCGGTGGCCATCGGTGTGCTGGGATGGATGATGCGAACCACAAAGACTGGACTGGTGCCCAACGAGGACATGGGAACGGTGTTCATCAACGTGCAGGCATCGCCAGGCAGCAGCCTGCAGCAGACCTACCATATATTAAAGGAGGTGGAGGAGCGCATCAAGGATCTGCCACAGTTGCGCATGTACTCGCTCATTGCGGGCAACAGCAACAACTTTGAGCAGTCGTCGTCGAACGGCAACTTCACCCTGAAACTGAAGAAATGGGACGAGCGCACAGGCAAGGGCGACGACGTGCAGAGTGTCGTGGAGGAGATATACCGTCGAACGGCCGACATTGCCAATGCAAAGATACAGGTGAACACGCAGAACATGCTGCCAGGCTTCGGACGACTGAACGGCTTTGAGATGCACGTGCAGGACAAACATGGTGGCACCATCGACGAACTGCTCACGCAGACCAACCGCCTGATTGCAGCCTTGAACGAAAGACCGGAGATTAGCCGTGCCTTTACCAACTTCTCGCTGAAATACCCGCAATACCGCATCGAGGTGGACGCTGCCCTCTGCAAACGCAGAGGGGTGTCGCCCAGCGACGTGCTGGCTGCACTCAGCGGCTATGTGGGCGGGCTTTATGCTTCGAACTTCGTGCGCTTCACCAAGCTCTACCGCGTCATGGTGCAGGCCTCGCCTGAATACCGTCTCGACACTGAGTCGCTCAACAACATCTTCGTGCGCAACAACAAGGGCGAGATGTCACCCATAGGCCAGTATATCACGCTGACCCGCATCTACGGCAGCGAGACACTCTCGCGCTTCAACCTCTTCCCCAGCATCAACGTAGGCGGCACAGCAGCCGAGGGCTACAGTAGTGGACAGGCTATTGAGGCCATTCGTGAGACTGCTGCAGAAGTGCTGCCCGAAGGCTACGGCTATGAGTTTGGCGGCATGACCCGCGAGGAAGCCTCGTCGCAGAACACGTCGACGCTCGTGTTTGTCATCTGCATCATCTTCATCTTCCTCATTCTTTGCGGACTCTATGAGAGTCTCTTCATTCCACTGGCCGTCATCCTGAGTGTGCCCTTCGGACTGATGGGATCGTTCATCTTCGCCCGTCTGTGGGGACTGGAGAACAACATCTACATGCAGACGGGCCTCATCATGCTCATCGGCCTGCTTTCGAAGACGGCCATCCTGCTCACCGAATATGCCAGCACACGTCGCCGCCAGGGCATGGGCATCGTCGCTGCTGCCCTCGATGCTGCCGCAGTGCGCCTGCGTCCCATCCTCATGACTTCGCTGACCATGGTGTTTGGCTTATTGCCCCTGGCACTGGCCACTGGCGTAGGAGCCAATGGCAATCGTTCACTCGGCGTGGGTGTGATTGGCGGCATGCTCATCGGCACCGTCGCGCTGCTGTTCATCGTCCCTACCCTATTCGTCATTTTCCAGACCATTGAGGAGAAAGTGTTCCGTCGGCGTAAATAACCAGTACTGAAATATCACTATTAACAAAAAAAACAAAACATAACAATAACGATGAAAAGAATCCTTATCTCAGCTCTCGTCCTGCTTCTGGCAGGATGGAGCATGGCAGCCGCAGACAACGAAGACGGCAGCCGCCTGTGGTTGCGCCTTGACAACGCAAATGCCACAGCTACGATTACGGGCGTGAAGGGAACGGCCATGACCGAGTTGCAAACTTACTGGCAGGGAGGCCCCGTCGTACTGAAACGCCAGAAAGGCATGGGCCAAGACGGCTACACCATTAAGAGCCAGGGGGGAAAGACCCTGATCACGGCTGCCAACGATGCAGGTCTGCTCTACGGTGCCTACCATCTGCTGCGACTACAGCAGACAGGACAGTCGTGCGAAGGACTTGACATCAAGGAACAGCCTGCCTACGACCTGCGCATCCTGAACCACTGGGACAACCCCAACGGCACTGTGGAGCGTGGCTTTGCAGGAAAGAGCATATTCCTCAATCCCGACCCAGTACGAATGAAGACATACGCCCGTGCCAATGCCTCAATAGGCATCAACGGCACCGTACTCAACAATGTGAACGCCAGTCCACAGGCACTCTCTACCGAGAGCCTGCAGAAAGCCAAGGGAATAGCCGACCAGCTGCGTCCTTATGGCATACGCGTCTATCTCTCCATCAACTTCGCCTCGCCCATCAAACTGGGAGGTTTGAAGACCGCCGACCCGCTCAATGCTGAAGTCATCAGTTGGTGGAAGGACAAGGTAAACGAGATTTACAGGCTCATTCCCGACTTCGGTGGCTTCCTCGTGAAGGCCAACTCCGAGGGTGAGCCTGGCCCACAGGACTTCGGGCGTACCCATGCCGACGGTGCCAACATGCTGGCAGAGGTGCTGCGTCCTCACAAAGGCATCGTGATGTGGCGTGCCTTTGTCTATGCTCCCCAGAGCAACGACCGTGCCAACCAGGCCTACCTGGAGTTCATGCCCCTCGACGGCCAGTTTGCCGACAACGTCATCATCCAGATCAAGAACGGCCCCATTGACTTCCAACCGCGTGAGCCTTACAGTCCGCTGTTCACCGCCATGCAGAAGACACCGATGATGGTGGAGTTCCAGATTACTCAGGAATACCTCGGTGCAGCCAACCACCTGGTCTATTTGGCTCCCATGTGGAAAGAGTTCTTCTCGTTTGTCAAGCCCGCCAGCCTGAAGGCCATGGCTGGTGTGGCCAACATAGGCGACGACATCAACTGGTGCGGTCACCACTTTGCACAGGCCAACTGGTATGCCTTCGGACGACTGGCCTGGAACCCGCAACTCTCGTCAAAGGAGATAGCAGAGGAATGGCTCACCCAGACATTCAGCCTACAGGGCAACAACAAGTCTGAAATGCTCAGCGTGATGCTCGACTCACGTGAAGCCTGTGTCAGCTACATGATGCCACTGGGCATTCACCACATCTTTGCAGGCACACACCACTATGGTCCCGAACCATGGTACGCTCCGAAGGGTGTGAGAGCCGACTGGACCCCACCCTACTACCACAAGGCCGACGCTGTCGGACTGGGCTTCGACCGCACAACAACGGGTTCGGGCAATGTCAAGCAGTATCCTGAGACACTCTGCCAACTCTACAACGACATCAACAGCTGCCCCGAGAACCTGCTTACCTGGTTCCACCATGTGCCCTGGGATTACCGCATGAAGAGCGGCCGCACCTTCTGGGACGAGCTGTGCCACAAGTATGATGAAGGGGTGCATGCGACACGCCGTTTCCTGGCCGTCTGGGATGCCATGCAGCCCTATGTGGACAGTCAGCGTTTCAATGAGGTGCAGCACAAGCTGCGCATCCAGGCCCGTGACGCTGAGTGGTGGCGTGATGCCTGTCTGCTCTATTTCCAGACATTCTCCCACCGTCCCATACCGCAGGACGTAGAGCATCCCGTCCACAACCTTGACGAGATGATGCAGTTCAAGATTCGCATCGGCATGTATGAGAATCCTGAGAGCGGATATACCAAATAACGATACTGTTTTTTTGAGTATGAAAAAGCTTTTAACATGTTTACTGGCCATGATCGGGCTGACTACCGCCTGCGGCCAAGAGACTGGCAATCCAGTGAATACCGAGACCTACGAGGTTGACGTGTTTAAAACCAAGAGCGGAAAGACCATGAAGTTCCATGCACTTGTGCATGCCAGCATCCGTATTGAGTACGACGGGAAGGAGATAGAGATAGACCCTGTGACGAAGTTGGGCAACAAGGTGATAGACTATGCCGCCATGCCCAAGGCCGACTATCTGCTTGTGACACATGAGCATGGTGACCATTTCAACAAAGAGGCTATCAAGTTGCTAACCGGTGACAAGACACGGTTCATCACCAATGGGCGCTGTGCAGAGATGTATGGGTCGGGCGAGATAATGAAGAACGGCGACGTACTGAAGATTGCCGATGACTTCACGATAGAGGCTGTTCCGGCATATAACAAAACCGAGGGACGCACGCAGTTCCACCCAAAGGGGCGTGACAATGGCTACATCCTGACCATCGACGGACTGAGAATCTATATTGCGGGAGATACGGAGGACATTCCGGAAATGTCGGCCATACACGATATTGACATCGCTTTCATGCCCTGTAACCAACCGTACACAATGACTCCAGAGCAATTGGTAAGGGCAGCGAAGACAGTCAAGCCCAAGGTGCTGTTCCCCTATCACTACGGGCAGACCGACGTTAGCGGCATACCGTCTCAACTCAAGGATGACGGCATTGACGTGAGAATCAGGCACTACGAATAAGTTATTGAGCCCACCTTCAAAGTGGGCTCAAAAATTTAAAATAATCGTGTCCGAAATTATGGGGCATAACTATAATGATTGAATTATAAATGCAGCCATTTCTGACTGCATTTTCATCTTTCGCATAATCTTTCGCAAAACAATTGATTTGAAAGGTGGATGACTTCATGATTTATGTGCAAATCAGCACATTATTAATTTTGTAAAGAAAATTCATAGAAAAAAGCACTCTCTTGAGTGGTGCTTTTAGACAAAAGGGGACGGTGAGAATGGCTCTTTATGAGTCAGTGGCCTGCTGTTTAGGAGGCAGAAAGCCACTGACTGGGCGGCAGAAAGCCTCAGACGCATCGGAAATAAGGCTTAAACGCATCGAAAATGAGGCTTAAACGCATCGGAAATGAGGCTCAGTTGGTGCATAAAATGCCTGTTTTTAAGAGATAGCGAAGGCCCTGAAAGCACAAACACCTGACTATCAAATAGTTGCAGAAATGCCCATAACTCACTTATTTGCTACCGACTGAGCAGTTGGTGGATTCTGAGCGAATCTCAGAGGGGTGTTTGTAAAGATTTTACATAATTATTATGGCATTTTTGGCTGGTATATAAAGAATAATGTGTAACTTTGCGCTCTGCAACCGTGAACTTTTGTATTAGAAATGAACAAATACGCTCTATTCTTCGATATTGACGGAACACTGGTGAGCTTCAAGACCCACCAGATACCACCCTCGACCATACTTGCCCTGACACAAGCCAAGGCCAACGGGCACAAGGTGTTTATTGCCACCGGGCGTCCACCGCTGATTATCACCAACCTTGGAGCCATAGAGCATCTGATTGACGGCTACGTGACCATCAACGGGGCATTATGCTTCGTGGGCGAAGAGACTGTGAGATGTAAAGCCATTCCGCCAGAGGATGCCAGACAGGTGGTAGCCGATGCCCAGCAGAAGGACTACGGTCTGATTGTCGTGGGCGAGAAGGACGTGGCTGTGATGGATCCCAAGGGCGAGGTAGACAGGATTTTCCGTGGTGAGCTTGCCGTTGAGAATCTCAGTCTGGCAAAGCCGCTGCATCAGGTGATACAGCAGCGCATCCTGCAAATGACACCTTTCTTCCCAGAGGACTACGAGCCTGAACTGATGGCACTTATACCCAGCTGTACGTCAGGCCGCTGGCATCCTGCCTTTACTGACATCACGGCAAAGGGGGCCGACAAGGGCGAAGGTCTTTTGGCTATGGCAGCCTACTTAGGACTCGACCCTCAGTTCACCATGTCGTTTGGCGACGGTGGCAACGACACTTCGATGATCAGGACGGCAGGTATCGGTGTGGCAATGGGCAATGGCCTCGACTCGCTGAAGCAAGAGGCTGACTACGTCACTACTGCCGTTGACGAGGAGGGGGTCATGAACGCTCTGAAACACTTTAAGCTAATATAGAAACTATCTGGTACTCAAGAAGAAATGGAATCAAAAAGAAAAAACACCTTGTGGCTGGTCTTGTGCTTATGTACGACCATAACAGCGCAAGAGACTTCAACAGCACATCGTCATTCGGAGGATTCAACCGACGTGTTCTTCCGTCATCTGCAACTGAACGAACTGACGGTGACAGGCGTGACAGGCGACACAAAGCTGAAGCACGCCACAACGCCAGTGAGCATCATACAGCCACAGGTGCTCAGGGCTACAGCAGCTACCAACATCATCGACGCCATTGCCCATCAGCCTGGTGTGAGCCAGCTGACCACGGGCAGTGGAATCTCGAAGCCCATCATACGCGGACTGGGCTACAACCGCGTGGTGGTGATGAGCGAAGGGGTGCGCCAGGAAGGACAGCAATGGGGCGACGAGCACGGTGTGGAAGTAGACGGCAGCAGCGTGGGTTCGGTGGAGATACTGAAAGGGCCTGCCTCGCTGATGTATGGATCGGACGCGATGGCGGGTGTGGTCATTCTTCATGCACAGCCAACACTGGGCGAAGGCCAGATGCGTGCCAACGTCGGCACAGAGTATCAGACCAACAACGGACTCTTTGCCTACAACCTGTCGATGGCTGGCAACCAGAAGGGCTTCGTTTGGAATGCCCTTTATAGCGACAAGATGGCCCATGCCTATAAGAATAAGTACGACGGCTACGTGCCCGGTTCGCAGTTCCGTGAGCGGTCAGGACGGCTGATGCTGGGCCTCAACAAGACGTGGGGACACTCACGGCTGACTGGGACGGCCTATCACCTGACGCCAAGCATCATCGAAGGCGAACGCGACGAGACCACAGGCGAACTCGTGCGCTCGTCGGCTTCTCCGAAGAGCTACGCCAAGTCCCTACCCTTCCAGCAGGTAAAGCACTACAAGGTTGTATGGGACAACGCCGTCAATCTTCCGTCGGGCTATCTCAAAGCCATCATAGGCTACCAGCAGAACCGCCGTCAGGAGTTTGAGGAGAGTGCCGACGAATACGGCATCTTCCTGAAACTGCAAACGCTGACCTACGACCTGCGCTACATCACCAACGAATTTGCCGGATGGAAGCTGTCAACAGGCATCGGCGGCATGTATCAGCAGTCGGACAACAAGGGTGAAGAGTATCTCATTCCCGACAGTCGGCTCTTTGACTTCGGACTCTATGCCACTGCCACGAAAAGCCTTGGCGAACGCTGGACGCTCAGTGGCGGCATGCGCTACGACCATCGACGACTGCACGGCGATGAACTCACCGAGGACGGCAATGCCCGCTTTGTGGATTTCTCGCGCCATTTCAACGGATTGACGGGTAGCGTGGGGGCCGTCTGCAACATCAACGAGCATTTCAACGTAAGACTGAACCTAGCCCGTGGCTTCCGTACGCCCAACATGAGCGAACTGGCCTCAAACGGTGTGCATGAGGGTTCCATCCGCTACGAAATAGGCGACCAGCAGCTCAAGGCTGAATACAGCCTGCAGGGTGACCTGGGACTCGACTTCACCTCGCGCTACATATCGGCACAACTGGCACTCTTCGCCAATCGCATAGATAATTTCATTTTCATCAGAAGCAACGGAACAGTGGTGAAAGACGGAGATACGGACTATCCCGTTTTTTCCTACACACAGGGCGATGCCCGTCTGCTGGGCTTTGAGGCAGGCTTTGACTTCCACCCCATCCACTCCATCCACTTCTCTAACACCTTCTCCTATGTCGATGCCCGACTCACCTCACACACCCAACCGCTCACATCTGAGAACAAGTACCTGCCCTTCACGCCTGCACCACACTGGACCTCAGAGCTGAAGTGGGAACTACTGCACCATTCGCACAGTACCGTTGGCCATCGTCATGAGCCGCATAGCCCTTACCACTCTTTCCTCAACAACCTGTATATCGCTGCTAATCTGGACTGTTTCATGAAACAAACGCATGTTTATAGTGCCGACGACACAGAGACCGTGACACCTGGCTATGCACTGCTTGGCCTTTCGGCCGGTACTGACCTGCAAATGAAGGGGAAAAAGATAGCCGAGCTGTATGTGGTAGCCGACAACCTCTTCAACCGTGCCTACCAAAACCATCTGAGCCGACTGAAATATGCCGACGTGAACAGCGTGACAGGTCGTCGAGGCGTTTACAACATGGGACGCAACATCACGTTCAAAGTCGTGATACCTATATCAATAACTGAATAACTAAAAACATGGCTGATATGAAAAAGATGATGACCATTGCCGTCCTGATGCTCACAGCTCTGACGGCATTAGCACAGGAGAAGTTCTGCATTGCCAAGGAAGGGAAGTCGGCACAGATTGTGGTGGACGACAACGACTGGAAGGGTGTGATTCGTGCAGCCAACGACCTGGGCGACGATGTGCGCAAGGTGACGGGCATCGCTTCAAAAGTGGTCAACAGCCAAGAGGCAACCGACAACAGCATTATTGTGGGAACCATTGGCAAGAGCAGACTCATCGACCGCCTTGTGAAGCAGAAGAAGCTGGACGTAAAGAAAATCAAGGGCCACTGGGAAGGCTATATCATCGACGTTGTCGATCATCATCTTGTCATTGCAGGCAACGACAAGCGTGGCACCATCTATGGCATCTACGAGCTGTCGAAACGCATGGGCGTATCGCCCTGGTACTGGTTCGGTGACGCACCCGTGATGCATAAGGACGAACTCTGGTACGACGATGGCTGCGAATATGACTGGCCCGCTGTGAAGTATCGCGGCATCTTCATCAACGACGAATGGCCTAGCTTTGGCACCTGGTGCCAGAAGCACTTTGGCGGAGTGAACTCGAAGGCATACGAAAAGATCTTCGAGCTGCTGCTGCGCCTGAAAGCCAACTACTTCTGGCCTGCCATGTGGGCAACAGCCTTCAACGAGGACGATCCTGAGTCACCACGTCTGGCCGACGAGATGGGCATCGTGATGGGCACCAGTCACCATGAACCGATGATGCGCTCCCACCGCGAGTACCTGAATCGCAAGGAGCAGGTAGGGCCATGGGACTATGCCACGAACAAGGAACGCGTAGACCAGTTCTTCCGTGAAGGCATGGAACGCAACAAAGCCTACGACAACCTCGTGACCATCGGCATGCGAGGCGATGGCGACGTGGCCATGGGCAAAGGCGACGATGCGGAGAACATGAAGACGCTGAGGAACGTGATTGACGGTCAGCGAAAGATTATCAAGGACATCTACGGACGGCCTGATGCTGTGCCCCAGCTATGGGCCATCTTTACGGAAGTGCAACGCTACTATGATGCAGGCTTCACCGTGCCCGACGACGTAACGTTGCTCTTCTGCGACAACAACTGGGGCTACATACGCCGTAAGGGCACCGAGATGGAACGCAAGCGCAAGGGCGGACTGGGACTCTATTATCATATCGACATGAATGGTGGTCCATGGAACGATCGCTGGATAAACACCACCACCGTACCAAAACTGCGCGAACAGCTGAACCTGGCCTATCAGAGCGGCATTGACCGCATCTGGATCATCAATGTGGGCGACCTGAAGCCGAAGGAGATGCCCATCTCGTTCATCATGGACTATGCCTGGGATCCTGATTGCGTAGACGCTGGCGATGAGAAAGGTTGGCTGCGCCAATGGACACGCAGTGTATTCGGCGGTCTGCCCGCAGACATCACAAACGAGTGTGCAGACATTATTGCCCGCTACTCGAAATACAACCTCTGGCGCAAGCCTGAGGTGCAGGTGCCAGGACTCTTCAACTACTGGGAGATGCTACATCTGAACAACCTCTGGCAGTCGCTCGTGCTGCGTTGCGAGGCATTGAAGGAGCGCATTCCCGCAGAGGCTCAAGACGCATTCTACCAGTTGGTCTACTATCCCGCCGTGGCCAGTGCAGGGGTAGCCATGATATACAACGCAGCCACCATGGGCGACAGTATTACCGTGAACAACCTCATGGAGAAGGACCAGCGACTGACCGACTATTATAATAAGGTGTTGGCAGGCGGTAAGTGGGACGGTATGATGCTCGACAACCACATTGGCTACACCAAATGGTCCATTCCCGACAAGAACACACATCCCATGAGCCTTGGCTTCAAGATTCGCCACAGCCTCATTCCCAAGCAAGACACAAAGGAATACGCTATTCCAGCCATTCACTATGTCAATACGAACAGGGACGTGAACCCCAGCCTTCATGGTTGGAAGATATTGTGGGATCTTGGCCGTGGTGACGGCTGCATGGGTGCCGAAAACGTGATGAAGGAATATCCCAATGGCGACGGGCCTGAATTGGAATATGAAGTAGAACTGACAGACGAGGGCAGGATTGCCATCGGCATTCTGCCTACTCAGGACATTATGCCTGCCCGAGGCTTGCGTCTTGGTGTAAAGATTGACGACCAGCCCATGCAGGTAATCGATGCCCGCCAGGGGTTGCACGACGAGTTTCAGGAGTATACCCCAAAGAACCTTGCACAGTCGAAGAACCTAAAGCCACTGCCGCCACACAACAACCTGCTGCTCAGCGGCTGGAAAGACGGACGCAAGATGTTGCGCCGCGACGAGGTCTTCGACAATATCCGCTGGCTGGAAGTCAAGTTTGACGTGAAGCCTGGCAAGCACACATTGAAGTTGATCATGATAGATCCGGAAATCGTTGTCGAGACAATCGTTGTTAACCCTGACAACAATTGCTACAGCTACTTCGGAGCCCCACCCCGATAAACATGGAAAGTAATTAAAAAACATTAAAAAGAGTACTAAAACAAGTATTTAAGCAAAATATTGCACAGAAAATTTGCGAATGTGCAGAAAAGGAAGTACCTTTGCACAAAATTTTGAAAACTGTGCAATGAATACTGGCTCAAGTTTTAATCAATATATACAACGGACAATCTTGCAGAACTGGGACGCAGATGCCTTGACAGACTATGAAGGCGCTACGCTCCAGTTTCATGACGTAGCACGAAAAATAGAAAAGCTACACATCCTGTTTGAAAACTGCGATGTCACCAAAGGTGACAAGATTGCCATTTGTGGCCGTAACTCCGCACATTGGGCTGTAGCCTTTCTGGCCACACTGACCTACGGAGCCGTAGCAGTGCCCATCCTGCATGAGTTTAATGCCGAGTCCATTCACAACATCGTCAACCACTCAGAGGCAAAACTGCTCTTTGTGGGCGACTACATAGCGAAGGAAATATCTCCTGAGACCATGCCCCATTTGGAAGGCATCGTCAATATCCCCGACTTTTCACTGATGGTGAGCCGTTCGGAGAAGTTGAACTACGCTCGTGAACACTTGAACCAGATGTTCGGTTCGAAATATCCAAAGGCATTCAGGAAAGAGCACGTCAACTACCATCAGGATCAGCCTGAGGAACTGGCACTTATCAACTATACCAGCGGAACCACCGGCTTCTCGAAAGGAGTGATGCTACCCTACCGGTCATTATGGGGCAATGTGGACTTCTGCATGAACCGATTGGGAAGCCATGTGAAACCAGGAGACTCCATGCTTGACATTCTGCCCATGGCCCACATGTATGGCATGGCTATTGAGTTTCTCTTCGGCTTCTGTAACGGTTGCCACCTTTTCTTCCTCACCCGCCTACCGTCGCCAGCCATCATCGCCAAGGCTTTTGCCAGCATCCGTCCCGCCATTGTCATCTCAGTGCCATTGATCATTGAGAAAATCATCCGCAAGAAAGTATTCCCCGTCATTCAGAGCAACCGCATGAAACTGTTGCTGGCCATGCCTGTGGTATCAAAGAAAGTGAAGGAGAAAATCTGCGAACAGGTATACAAGGCATTCGGTGGACGTGCCTATGAGATTATCGTGGGTGGTGCAGCATTGTCGAAGGAAGTGGAACAATTCCTGATGTCAATAGGATTCCCCGTAACCGTTGGCTATGGTGCCACGGAATGTGCGCCGCTTATCAGTTACAGTGATTGGAAAGTACATCTGCCAGGTTCCTGCGGAACACCCGTTGACAACATGGAAGTGCGCATAGACAGCCAAGACCCGGCCAATATTCCTGGAGAGATCCTGGCGCGTGGCACCCATGTGATGCTGGGCTACTACAAGAACGAAGAAGCCACCCGTCAGGCCCTTGACGAAGAAGGATGGTATCACACGGGCGATCTGGGCACAATGGATGCAGGACAGAACGTGTTCATTCGCGGACGCATCAAGAATATGCTACTTGGTGCCAGCGGACAGAACATCTATCCTGAAGAGATTGAAGACAAGCTGAACTCAATGCCTATGGTGAGCGAAAGCGTGGTCATACAGAAGGATGAGAAACTCATTGCATTGGTATATCCTGACCAAGATGAGCAAATGAACTTCAGCCGAGAAGAGTTGGAAGCTATCATGGAGCAGAACAGGAAAGACCTGAACATGCTGCTGCCTGCCTACAGCCGTCTGGCTGCCATCCGCCTGCATGACGAAGAGTTTCAGAAGACCCCAAAGAAGAGTATAAAAAGATATCTTTACCAAGAATAATTACTATGGAAACAATACCAAGCTTTAACGAGCTTATTGAGAAAAGCATCGTACAGAACTGGAATCTGGACGCCCTGACCGACTATAAAGGACAGACGTTGCAGTTCCATGACGTAGCACGAAAAATAGAGAAGCTGCACATCCTGTTTGAGAACTCAGGCATTCAGCGCGGCGACAAGATTGCACTCTGCGGACGTAACAGCAGCCAGTGGGCAGCAGCATTTCTCGCCACACTGACATACGGAGCTATCGCCGTGCCCATCCTGCATGAGTTCATGCCCGAACAGATTCACAACATTGTGAACCACAGCGATGCCCGGCTGCTTTTTGTAGGCGACCATGTGGCCACCATCATCGATCCGCAGCAAATGCCTCATCTGGAGGGTATTATCAACAACGTAGACTATTCGCTCATGGTATCCCGCACGGACAAGCTGACATACGCCCGTGAGCATCTGAACGAACTCTACGGAAAGAAGTTCCCCAAGTTCTTCCGCAAGGAGCATGTGAGCTATTACCATGAACAGAGTCCCGACGAACTGGCACTGATCAACTATACCAGCGGTACCACGGGCTTCTCAAAGGGAGTCATGATTCCCTACCGTGCCCTGTGGTCAAACTACGACTTTGCCGACAACGTGCTGGGCAAGACCATCAAGACTGGTGACAACGTGATCAGCATCCTGCCCATGGCTCACATGTACGGCATGGCCTTCGAGTTCATTTTCGAGTTCCTGCACGGCTGTCATACGTTCTATCTGAACCGCATTCCATCACCAGCCATCATTGCACAGGCATTTGCCGACGTGAAGCCGAAGATCATCATTGCCGTTCCATTGGTCATCGAGAAGATCATCCGCAAAAAAGTGTTCCCCAAGATTCAGAACAACCGCATGCGTCTGTTGCTGCAGATGCCCGTCATATCAAAGAAGGTACGCGAGATGATTTGTAAGGAGGTGCTCAAAGCCTTCGGCAACAATGTCTACGAAATCATCATCGGTGGTGCAGCCTTCAATCAGGAGGTGGAACAGTTCTTGAAGCGGATATCCTTCCCATACACAGTTGGCTACGGTGCCACGGAGTGTGCGCCTATTATCTGCTATGCCGACTGGCATGACTTTGCACCAGGTTCCTGCGGACGGGCAGCACTTCACATGCAGGTGAAGATTGACTCACCCGACCCGGCAAACCAGCCTGGCGAGATTCTTGCAAAGGGCCTGAACATCATGTTAGGCTACTATAAGAATGAAGAAGCCACCCGCCAGACCATCGACAAGGATGGCTGGTATCACACCGGTGACCTGGGTACGATGGATGCCTACGGCAATGTCTACATCAATGGCCGTTCTAAGAACATGCTCTTAGGTGCCAACGGACAGAACATCTACCCAGAGGAGATTGAAGACAAACTGAACTCAATGGCCATGATTGTGGAAAGCATCGTTGTGCAACGAGACTCCAAATTGGTGGCCTTGGTCTATCCTGATTATGACGAAGCAAAGAGCATGAACTTCTCAATCAAGGACATACAGGGCGTCATGGAGCAGAACCGCAACAACCTGAACCAGCAGTTGCCCGCCTACGAGAAAATATCTGAAATAGAAATCAGGGAAGAGGAGTTTGAGAAGACACCCAAAAAGAGTATCAAGCGCTATCTTTATCAATAACCCAGCGTTTCGCTAACAAAGGGTAAAAAATAAAAAGTGAAGAATTTGCTACCGTGTTGGTGCTTATTCTTCACTTTTTATTTTTACTCTTCACTAACGAAGCGTTTCAGCGCTTAAATAACGTGCATGGTTCCAATCAGATAGAGCAACGCATAACCAAAGACCATTGACATGACACCCACAATGAGACCAATACGCGACATGTCCTTCTGGTCAACAAGGTTGGTGGAATAAGCCAATGCGTTCGGTGGTGTGGAAACTGGCAGAATCATAGCACTCGAAGCAGCAATAGCCACACCGATGAGCACTGTAGGCGTGCCACCTATGGGATCCAGTTTGTCGCCCATGGCCGAGCATACCAGTGCAAGAATAGGCATAAGCAAGGCTGCCGTGGCCGAATTGGAGATGAAGTTAGATAGCAGGTAGCAGATGAGTCCCGAGATGAGCAGGATGACCACCGGCGAGAAATCTCCGAAGGGCACACTCTCAATAGCCTGTGCAGCCAACCCCGACTGATTCAGGCCATAGCCCAGTGCAAAGCCACCAGCTACCATCCAAATGACACTCCAGTTGATTTCCTCCAGGTCGTTCTTGTCGATAATGCCCGTCAAGGCAAACACCACGAAGGGAATGAGTGCCACGGTATAGGAATTGATGCCCGTCCACTTCTCGCAAATCCAGAGTGCAACAGTTACGAAGAACGTCACAATGACAATGTAGGTCTGGGTGTTCTTTTTCATTCCACCCTCAATCTTCAGCTCTACCGTCTTCTGAGTGAAGGGGAACAAATATCTAAGAAGCATCCAACTGATGAAAAGCAACAGAGCTACCAGAGGCACCATAAACATCATCCACTCACCAAAGCCCAGATTCAGGTTCAGTCCCTCGGGGTCGTTCAGATACTTGATGGCAATGGCATTAGGAGGCGTGCCAATAGGTGTTCCCATACCGCCCAGGTTAGCAGCCACAGGAATGGAGAGTGCCAGGGAGATGCGGCCCTTTCCCTCAGGAGGCAGTTGCTTGAACACCGGCGTAAGGAACGTAAGCATCATGGCCGCCGTAGCTGTGTTTGAAACAAACATAGAGAAAAGCCCCGTGATGAGCAGGAAGCCCAACAACACATTGTCGCTCTTCCTACCAAAAGGCTTTAGCAGCACCTTGGCCAACTGAGCGTCGAGTCCGGTCTTCGTGGCAGCGATGGCCAAGATGAAGCCACCAATGAAAAGCATAATCACAGGATCGGCAAAGCAGGCCATAATGCCTTTGTAGGGCAACAGCTCACCCACCTGTTCCGGATCACACATGAACGAGATGCCACTGGTCGAGGTAAAAAGGAGCATGAGGCCCATAATAGCCACTGACGTAGCCCACGACGAAATGATATGCAGCACCCACATAAGCGTGGCAAACACGAAGATGGCAATGATGCGCTGCTGAATCACCGTCAAGCCGTCAATGCCAAAGACTGATGTGGGCAGGTTCCACACAATCACCGTGGCCAATACCACCAACAAGGCTTCAATGCCTCTTGTAAAGATTTTGTCAGGATGGAATCGCTTGTCATGGCGCACCTTATGATATGCCTGTACCAAGTGATATCCGTTGTAAAGTTTGAACATAACTCTATTGTAAATTAATTGTATAAAATATACTTAATCTGATTACGGCGTGCAAAGGTACAAAATTATTATGGAATTTGAATTATGAATTATAAATTATTTAGTACCTTTGCAGCGGAAAAGAAAATATTTGCAATAATGAAGAAAAATCTGAAACGCGCCACACTCTGCGTTCAGGCAGGATGGCAACCCAAAAACGGCGAGGCAAGAGTGCTGCCTATCGTTCAAAGCACCACATTCAAGTATGATAACACAGAAGAAATGGCCGATCTTTTCGACCTGAAGAAAGAAGGCTACTTCTATACACGCCTGCAGAATCCCACCAACGATGCCGTGGCACAGAAGATTGCCGCACTTGAAGGCGGTGTGGGAGCCATGCTCACCAGCAGTGGCCAGGCTGCCAATTTCTATGCCATCTTCAACATTTGCGAGGCTGGCGACCACATTGTGACATCAAACGAGATTTATGGCGGCACATACAACCTGTTCGGAGTGACACTGAAGAAACTGGGCATCGAGTGTACGTTTGTCAACCAGAATGCATCAGAAGAAGAAATCGACCGTGCTTTCCGACCGAACACGAAAGCATTGTTTGGCGAGACCATTTCAAATCCAGGATGTCATGTGCTCGACATTGAGAAGTTTGCCCGCATTGCCCACAAGCACGGAGTACCCTTGATTGTTGACAACACCTTCCCTACCCCCATCAACTGCCGCCCATTTGAATGGGGAGCCGACATCGTTACACATTCTACCACCAAATATATGGACGGACATGCCACACAGGTGGGAGGATGCATCGTGGACAGCGGAAACTTTGACTGGGATGCCCATGCAGAGAAATACCCCGGACTGTGTACGCCCGATGAGTCATACCACGGACTAACCTACACCAAGGCTTTCGGAAAGATGGGCTACATGACGAAACTGGTGGCTCAACTGATGCGCGACCTGGGCAGTATTCCTTCACCTCACAACTCGTTCCTGCTGAACTTAGGACTAGAAACACTCCATCTGCGCATGCAGCGTCATTGCGAAAATGCCCAGAAGGTAGCAGAGTTCCTTCAGAACGATGAGCGTGTGGCCTGGGTGAACTACAGTGGACTGGAGAACAATAAAGACCATGCCCTGGCCCAGAAATACCTGCCGAATGGTTCTTGCGGTGTCATTGCCTTCGGATTAAAGGGTACACGCGAAACTGCCATCAAGTTCATGGATTCACTGCAACTTATTGCCATCGTAACCCATGTGGCCGATGCACGTACCTGTGTGCTCCACCCTGCTTCTCACACTCACCGTCAGCTCAGCGACGAACAGTTGCTTGAGGCAGGTGTGGCTCCCGACCTGATTCGTCTGTCAGTAGGTATTGAGGACGTTGACGACATTCTCGACGATATTCGTCAAGCCCTCTCTAAAATCTGACTGATGCCCTGCTCACGATGAAGTATATGCACCTCAATGCCGAACTTTTCATGAATGTGTTCGGCAAGGTGCTGAGCAGAGTAGACCGACCGATGCTGTCCCCCTGTGCATCCAAAGGAAAACATCAGGCTTGTAAATCCACGTTGCAAGTAGCGGGTCACATGGGCATCAGCTAACTGGTAGACACTTTGCAGGAATGTAAGTATTTCGCCATCGTCCTCCAAGAAGCGAATCACGGGTTCATCAAGGCCCGTCAGCTTCTTGTAGGGTTCGTAGCGGCCAGGGTTGTGTGTCGAACGGCAGTCGAACACATAACCGCCACCATTACCGCTCTCATCCTCAGGAATGCCTTTCCGATAGGAAAAGCTGTAAACACGTACCACAAGAGGTCCCATGCCATCATATTTTGAGAAGGTGGCTGGGCCGTCCTTGGGGTGCGCATTATAGGGATTGTTGCCCGTAGTCTTATAACCGTCGGCACGACTCTTGGCCGACAACTCGATGCACTGGAACTGGGGAAGTTCCGTAATCTGACGTAAGATGGACACCAGATAAGGATAAGGGAAGTCGCCTTTTGAAAGCAGTTCCCTCAGATTCTGAATGGCAGGAGGAATAGACTCGATAAAGTGCTGCTTGCGCTCGAAATAGCCTCTGAAGCCGTAAGCGCCCAACACCTGCAGGGTGCGGAAGAGGACGAACAGCTGCAAACGACGATCAAAATGGTCACGTCCCGGCATCTCAACAAACTGATGTGCAGCCTCGTAATAATCATTGATCAGACTGCGCCGCAACCTGTCTGGATAACGGGCCGAAGCCTGCCAAAGGAAAGAAGCGATATCATAATAGAACGGACCACGCCGTCCTCCTTGGAAATCAATGAAGAAAGGCTGTTGGTCGGCAGAAAGCATCACATTGCGCGCCTGGAAATCGCGATATAGAAACGACTCCGACTGTTCGGCTGTCAGGTCTTTAGCCAGTAAGCGGAAGTCTGCCTCAAGTTTCAGTTCATGGAAATCAAGTTCCGTTGCTTTCAGGAAACAATACTTGAAGTAGTTCAAATCAAACAGCACACCTTCGACATCGAAAGCTGGCTGCGGATAGCACTGGGAGAAATCCAGGCCACGAGCACCTCTAAACTGCACGTTAGGCAGTTCACGGATGGTTCTGCGCAGCAACTCCTGCTCTTGTAGTGTATATCGGCCTCCTGCTTCCCGACCACCACGCACAGCATCGAAGAGCGACACTGAGCCAAGATCGGACTGAAGGTATCTTAGTTCGTCGCTGCTCACGGCAAGGACAGACGGCACTGGTAGCTTTCTCTTATTGAAATGATTGGCCAGATAGACAAAAGCATGATTCTCATCGCGACTGTTTCCTATAACACCGATGACACTCTTGTCATGGTCGTCGGTCAGTCTGAAATAGACCCGGTTACTGCCTGCTCCAGCCAACTGCGTAGTACTGGCAGGCTCATGACCGCTCCATTTCCTGTATAACTCCAATAACTGATGCATGACACCTTATTCTATATAGTCTACTTTAATCACAATGACACGTATCTCCTGATTGTCTGTATCGTTGTTAATCTTGGCTATATGCCAGTCACACGGAAAGAAAATAAAGAACTCGTCGGGTGTGGAATCATAGAACCTGGCTAATTTCGCATCGTAGTTATAGTGAATCACATCAGGCTTGTACTGATCCTTAGGCACACTGGTCACATGGTCGATAATACCGAATCGTTCCGTACCCTTGACTACATACTGGAAATCGATGTGGTGATAATGACTCTCACTGTTGCGCTTCTCAAGCGGGCCGTTCTTTGAATCCTCCACACTGGCCACAAGCGATGTACCTTCTATAGGATGCTTGCCTGCTGAAACAGTCAGCAGGTCGGTCTCAGCAAGCCAACGGAACAAAGCTTTCCACTGCTCTGGATTCTTCTGATACTGCTCACGAAAGACCATAGCATTCACTGTACTGTGAGGCCGGGCCTTTGTAAAGCCATTCTGCCACTCGCCAGAGGCAAGCCAACGGGCTGACTCCTTCACTAACCTACGGTCATTGAACACACGGGTGTAATAGCCTGTCTGAGCTGAAGCCGACAGACAGAATATCATGAGCAGAAAGGTAAATAGCTGCTTTTTCATGCGTATTTATCTGTTTTTATGTTTAACAAACCAATTGTGCATACAAAATGTATAAAGTGCCCAAGCTACAACAACAAGGAACATTGACCAGTTCACCAACGCATCATGCCGACCGTCGAACAAGACATAGCCCGCACCAACACCCACTGCGAGACCACTTTCCCATGCCAACAGGAAAGTGCTTTGGGCTGTACCACGCTGACAATGGCGGCTAAGCTTAATGAAGAAAAGGAGGAAACGGGCTCCAACAATCCCTAGTCCCAGTCCCAACAATGGCGAAAGCAAAGGTGACTGGGGCAAACGGAGCATGATGAACTGGGCTGCTAAAATCAGCAAAAGACCAGACACCACCTCACTCTTCAACTCAGCATCACGAAAAACAAAGCGCTGTGCCAGCAAAGCCAACAGGAAGCCAACCATGAGAAGAGCATAAAAATGCGCATCAAGCGGAAGCGACAACAGCATACCCACAGCCACCGTAATCAACAGAAGGTTTATAAACAAGGGCCAACCACGTATCAGGAAGAAACGGTCAAGACTCCACACACGTAACTGGTCATCAGGTACACGGAAAGGAAAGCGTACCAATAGAATCAACACTGCCGAGGCAGCCAAACAGCCCACAGAAGCAAGTGCTACGGCATGATAGTCCGAAAGTGGATAGAGCAACAGACCGACCATCGGCCCGATAGACAAGGCGAAACGCCCGAACCAAGTTGCTGAATGATTAGCCTCGGTACGTTGAAACGACTCACAAGTATCAATGATTAGCGTCGATGAGAACACCTGACTGGCTAATCCAAAGGCAGCACCCTGCACGATACGGATGATTGCAACCACCCAAAAGGGAACTGCATGAAGGTAGACAGGCACAATAATCGTGGCAGCCAAGCAAACGATGGCCCAAATGCACACCATGTTACGACGGTAATGCTGTACCAAAAAGGAACACAGGCCACCCAGCAGAAAAAGTCCCAAGGCAAAGGCGCCCATCGCCAATCCTGTCTCATCAGCAGAAAGGCCGTCAACATACAGCATCCACTGAGGGAAAGTCGGAATGAGAAGCGTCACAGAAGCTGAAAGAAGCAGGTTTGCTACTGCCATCATCCAAAACTCCCTGTGCCACAGTCGTATATGTACGGGGGCGTTCTGCGTATTCATTTAATAGGATTCCTGTTCATTAGGGAAGTCGCCACTCTTCACGTCAGTCACATACTGACCAATAGCATCAGTCATCACAGCATTCAGATCGGCATAGCGGCGCAGAAAACGAGGCGAGAATCCCTGCGTCATTCCAAGCATGTCGGCTATGACAAGAATCTGACCGTCACAATAGTTGCCTGCACCAATACCGATGGTAGGAACATTTATCTCACTGGTAACTTTCTCGGCCAGCATTGCCGGTACCTTTTCAAGTACAACTGCAAAACAGCCGGTCTCTGCCAGAGCCTTGGCATCACTCAACAGTTTGGCTGCCTCTTTCTCTTCCTTGGCTCTCACGGCATAGGTTCCAAACTTATTGATACTTTGGGGTGTCAGTCCCAAATGTCCCATAACGGGAATACCAGCATCCAGAACAGCCTTCACAGTGTCAAGTATTTCTACTCCACCCTCCAGCTTCAGGGCATCGCAACCACTCTCTTTCATAATACGGATGGCATTGACCACACCGTCGTGGACACCTGTCTGATAGGATCCGAATGGCATGTCACACACGACAAGGGCACGATTCACACCCTTAACCACCGAACGGGCATGATAAATCATCTGATCGACGGTCATGGGAAGTGTGGTCGAGTTACCTACCATCACATTCGATGCCGAATCACCAATCAGAATACCATCGATGCCAGCACGGTCTACAATACCCGCTGTAGTGTAATCATAGCTGGTGAGCATCGAAATCTTCTCACCCTTCTGCTTCATCTCAATGAAGCGATGCGTTGTTACCTTACGTGTATCACTAACTAAATAGCCTGCCATAATTGTTTCATTTTTTTATAGTTCATTTCTTTATAATTGGCTATCTGACAATCAGATAACGACCTTATCTTATCTTTTTCATTAGTCGTGGTTAGTCCTACCACGAACATGCCTGCTGCCCTACCTGAACGCAGACCGTTGAAACTATCTTCAAACACCACACATTCAATCGGTGAAACGTCGAAGCGGGCTGCACCCTTCAGATAGCAGTCAGGAGAAGGCTTGCTCTCAGCAAAATCCTCACTGGTCAGCACAGCATCAAACAGTTTGATGAACTCAGGCCGTTGACGATAAACACTCTCCATCTTGGGACGGTTCGAGCTGGTCACTACAGCAGTCTTTACACCATTCTGATGCAGACTCTCCACAAACTCAGCCAAACCTTCTACGTAGGGGAACTGCATCTGAGCCTCAAAGACATTCAATCGTTGTGTTATCAAATCACGTTGAGCTTCCAGATCACCAGTAAACCAACGATCATATATTTGCGTCAGTGTCTGTCCTTTTATTTCATGTTCCAGTCCCGGATGCTCTGGATGGAACTCACGACATTGAGCCCCCCAGAACACAGTGTACTGCGGTTCAGTGTCGAACACAACACCATCAAGGTCGAACAATGCCACCCTTAACTCTCTATTTTCCATACTCTTTTTCAATTCGGCTGCAAAATTACGGAAAGTCGAGCGCATAACAAAGAAACTCGTTTCTTTTTTTGCCGAGACGGAGTAATTTCACCATCTGTGATGGTAAAGTTACGGAAAAACGAGGGAAATGCAAAAGAAAAGCCAGTTTTCTTTTCATTTCTGTCTTCTAATCATACGCTGGCTCCAGCTCATAATCAGCCACTTTCACAACCTCTGCATCCAAGGCTGCAGAAATTTTGCATATTGTGGCCATTGTCAAGTTGTGAGTGCCAGACAGCCAGCGGCTCACCTCCGTCTCCGTCTTACCCATCAATTTAGCAAAGTCTTTCTGCGACATTCCTTTGGCTTCAAGGATTTCGTAGATACGGTTGGCAATTGCCACAGACAACTCCATCTGCAACTTCATTTCAGGTGAAATGGTATTGCGAATCTCATCCATAATATTGTTTGTCTTCATAACGGTTCCTCCTTCTGTTTATTCATCATCAATAGTAAAAGACAATTCGCCCAGCAATTCTGTGCCAGTAACGACTATCACCTTATTTCTTTCTCTTTGTTTCAGTTCAATATCAATTTTCTGAAGCAGCTTTACCTGCCGATGCAGATTTTCATCTTCCTCGTATGTGGCAGTACTCTTCAGCCCTCCGTTACCAAGAATTAGAATCTTAGCCTGTATATTCAACAGATACAGTCTCAACGATGTCGTTTCCAAATGCGAAGGCAGAGCCATCACTCTGTCGCGACGTGTACCTTCATAGCGAAAATACATATCTCGTGCGCCATCGCGTTTGATAATGTCAAGTCTATACACCAACTGACGCACATCGTCAGGATATGTATCCTTGTAAGTCAGCAGAAACCTCTCAAACTCAGAATATTCCTCACCGTCGAAATGAGGAGAATAAAGACTTACCTTCTCTCCATCTTCAAGTAATTCTATCAGCAGATTTCTTTCCATATCGTTTCCTAATTCAGCCGCAAAAATAAACATAAAAGTTGATTCTTCCAAATATTTGAGCAACAAAATTTACTTTTATGCTTATTTTATCTATTATTCACTTCTTTCATCTTCCATCAAACATCTTCCATCGAATATCTTCAGTCCCAGCCCTCTTCATCATTATTCTCCATATAGCGGCTCATGCCATTATCCTCCATATCATCTTCAGATACTGGGTCGAAGCCACGCATATTATCGCTCTGACCACTCGATTCATTCCTTGATGCTAAAAAAGCTGTATTCTTTAGGTTTAGGAGTTCCTTGTTGCCAAGATATTCCATGTTACCATTTCTATTTCCAATTCTCTGGCCTTGTAAGTTTATGGCCATTCTTCTTATCCATTATGTATTCGTTAAAAATAAAGCCCCCTTTCGGAGGCTTGAGCTTCGGCATATCTCATCCGAGCGGGATTAATCTTTCTATGTTGCTTTTCAGCAACTGACCCAAGGATTTTGCATCCAAGGGGGGATTCTAGTGCAAAGGTAGGAAGATTTCTTGAAACATCCAAATTTTGGAGCATCATGTTTATTCTTCATTTGAACGATTTGGCTGTTCAAGAATTATTTTATACCTTTGCAACATAGTTGCAAACCGTTTATGATGGAAGAACATTTATTTACATTAAACATATTTGGAGATTGTAATGATTCTGCATGGTTGGCGGCAGAGCCTTTATGGAGAGGCATTGCCATTGAGTTAGAGGAACTGCACTATCTGAAAGGTGCCAGTTTCATTAAGCAACTTAAGCAGATTGTCTATTATGGAGAATTCCACCCCGTGGAGGGTGAGACTGGTATCTACAGTACAGGAGGTGAACAAAATCCAGACTATGAAAACCTGTTGAATGCTGCCCGTAAAGCAGTAGATCATAGTTATCGGGTATTTATCCTGCCAAATCCCAAAGGAACACGTACGCCAGACTTTATCTTTGAGCAAAAAGGGAATTTCAAGGTATATGATCTCAAAACAATATCGGGCAAGACTTCCGTTAGCAACAGACTATTTGAGTCAATAGGTCAGAGCAATAGAGTATTACTTAATATGACTATTGATTATAATGCACGATTACTTGCATCAGATATAAAAAGCTATTTTGAATCAAACCAAGATGCGTTAGAAGTATTGATATTTAAAGGAAAGAGAGTACTTTCCATTGACCGCGATTTAACGCTTAGTCCGCAATATCATAAGTTGTTCCGCAAAAGATATGAAAAATAAAAGTCACCCACGCTCGGCCTGCAAGGACGCTTGCCTAAGCAAGAAGATGACTTTTAAATGGAGTAGTGTCGATCAAGGCTTGCTCCCCGCACTCAGCGGCGTAGTCAAAACTTTCGTTCTGACGGTGCAAAGATAAGATTATTTCTCGAAACCTCCAAATTTTGGAGTATCTTTCTTTTTCTTCATTTGACAACTCATCTCCCATGCAGTATTTAACATCGCAATTCTTGGACGAGCCAAGCGGCAGCGCCGAGCGGATGATTCAGTCCCAGCCCTCTTCATCATTATTCTCCATGTAGCCCATGTCACAACGTGCCTATCCCTGTTGCCACTCAAGTCCAATAAAAGAAAAATCCACCGTTAAGGACGATGGATTAGGACCTAATGTTTTCACAACGGAATAATCCTTATTGTGATTTGCTAAAAATTAGTGGTGCAAAGATAAAGTTTTCCCACGAAAACGCCAAATATTTCAAAAGAAATATGTAGTTTTGTGGCAAAATAACTAAAAACGCTAAAAATTATGAAGAAGATATTAGGTCTTGACTTGGGCACCACAAGCATTGGATGGGCACTTGTCAATGAAAAAGAGCACGATAATGAGAAGTCGGAAATCATACGATTGGGAGTCAGAGTCAATCCTTTAACGGTTGACGAAAAGACTAACTTCGAAAAAGGCAAGTCTATCACAACTAATGCCGACAGACGGATGAAGCGTAGTATGCATCATAATCTTCAGCGATATAAGTTACGCAGAAAGAATCTGATAGAATGCCTGTTAGAACATCATATTATCTCAGATGGAGCTCCCTTATTCGAACAGGGCAACAATACCACTTTCCAAACCTATAGAGCCAGAGCAAAAGCAGTAACAGAAGAAATCTCATTGGAAGACTTTGCCCGAGTCTTGCTGATGATCAACAAGAAACGGGGCTACAAAAGTAGCAGAAAAGTTAAGGATGGCGAAGAAGGCGAACTGATTGACGGAATGGAGATTGCCAAGAGACTCTACGAAGAGAATCTGACCCCAGGACAACTCTTGTTAGACCTATACAATAAAGGTAAGAAAAACAGGCCAACTTTCTATCGTTCAGACCTTCAGGCAGAGTTTGACAAGATATGGGAAGTACAATCAGCCTTCTACCCCAACATTCTGACTAACGAATTCAAATCTTCTATTCATGGATTCAACAAGACCCAGACATCTGGTGCCTTCTATGGAGTCCATCAAATATATACGGCAAAGAATAGTGGTAAGGAAGGATATTTTCAGTCACTCACATGGCGAACGGAAGCCTTGAAGCACCAACTGGATATCGAGGAGGTCGCTTATGCTTTAGCAGATATCAACGGGGCTATCAATAACTCCAGCAAACG
>JAEEGL016243239.1_pt1 | contig 29062 bp, 44 predicted proteins | sample 9134231 | NCBI WGS metagenome assembly JAEEGL01 (sample SAMN16246548, study PRJNA631951) | gut metagenome | biome: gut microbiome; feature: rumen; material: fiber-attached | host: Bos | place: Iran: Karaj | collected 2018-10 | reverse complement strand
CCCCACACCTTTCGATGCCTTTGGTTTTCGAAACCAAGCCGGCGCGCTTGTCCGGTTTAGCTACCTTACATTAAATCATCTTCCATATATATAATCTGTTTACCAGTACGAAGTGCATATTGAATTTCACTTCTGGTGCTTGAACCAATGTAACCATCTTTATTAATCACATAGATAGCATCAGCCATATCAATCTTACGCTTATGCATATCATCAAGCATTTCTTTTGTGCCTTCAGACCATACTTCATTATCACCAGTATGCCCAAAGCACCCAACGCTAATGACAATATTACCAGCTAATGTTAGCTATTTATTAATGCGTTCAAAATCTTCTTTAAAGCGGGTTGAGCCACAAAGAGTTATTACCTTATAATTCCCTATCATATTATATACCTCTAAAAATTTTTGCCTAGCGTTTCAGATACTTTCTAACGGTGTCTACCGGTCCATAAAGTGTCGGTTTGTGTTTACCGTGTTCACGCATCGCCCATTAGTATCATGGGTTTTAGGACTCACTTATAGTGGCTGGATTCATCCACCTGGTAAACTCCAGTCTTCCTATCCCCTACCCTATAAGGATGTTTTCTTGTTTTTATAGCGGCTACTACATACGTCGCTCGTGTGAATAAGGATTTTCACCTTATATAAGAAGCATTCCGTCGGTCATACTTCCGGCCTCACTTAATTTACAATCATGGGGCAATGTGCCGAATCTTCTCTTAATCAGTATAAGCGTCTACATATTCCAGCCATCACACATTTAAGAAGCTCCGATGGGTGTCGAACCCACTAACGCGGGTTTTGCAGACCCGTCCCCGGCCGACGAGGTTCAGAGCTTATATTAATATTCATATAATATTACAGCTGTTTCAAGAAACTCATCATCATCATTACAAATTTCTTCTTCGTAACAACCTAATATTTCATTCTGTTCTTCAGCGCTACATCTACCATGTGAATACAGAAGAACACGATGCTCTGGGTCATATTTACTTAATTTTTCAATAAGCTCTTTTACTTTCATTTTATTACTCCTTAATAAAGTAGCCTTATTCTCTTACCCTTTTATTTCGGCCTATCTTGCTTATCCACGACCCTTTAAAGGGGTCTGATACGAGTTTTTCAAGGGTACAAGATATTTTAATAGGTGTGCTATTACGCCAAATTTTCCCTCTATTACCCATCGCACATCATACTCATAGGACGCGTAATCGTAAGCCTATGATACATTTCGCACACGAATGGAGAGTTAAAAACTCTTTAACTGATGGCTGCTTTTAAGCCTACAGCCCTATTATTTCATATTAGCGTTACCCACCGCTCGCCACGTGGAGGCTATGAAATTGAGCGGCTGGAAGCGAAGGGTTACGATCCCTCTACCTCCTGCTTGCAAGGCAGGCGCTCTACCAATTGAGCTACGCCCCCATAAAGTGCTCGGTAAACCGAGCATATGCGATTAAAACAATGGCAGCAACTGGTATCTACTACCATTAAGTGCCCTAAGTGGGAGTCGAACCCACAAAACCACGGTTCTAAGCCGTGTACCTATGCCATTCGGTTACCAGGGCATATTAAGTAAGTTTATTGAGGATACAGGAATCGCACCTGTGACTCTACCTTAACAAGACATTATGTTCCTACTACACCAATCCTCAACCTACTTAATAACTCTAGGAAGAATTTATAGTGCTACCTAGTCCCACTATGCTAAATAAGTACGTATCCTATTAAATTTTAAACAAGGAAGATACGTTTTCCCTGGCGCAGCGCGCTGGTACCTTACCTCGGATTCGAACCGAGACTGACCCGGGTTTGAGCCGTATTCCTCTACCTTTGGGATAGTAAGGCATATACAAGACCCATTTTGTTACATTGATTAACAGTCAATTACAAATAAGTTGCTGCGCGGGTCTTAAAGCAGGAAGGCTAGGATTCGAACCTAGACCATGAATTTTGGAGATTCACATGCTACCATTACACTATCTCCCCACAAGAAACCGAGAATGATGCAGGCATCTCCCTCGGCGGCCAAAGCCTAATACGCAGTCCCACAAGGATTCGAACCTCGACCCGCTGAGTCAGAGTCAGATATGCTACCGTTACACCATAGGACTATAAGTCGGGATGACTAGAATCGAACTAGTGACCTCACGCTTATCAGGCGTGCGCTCTAACCGTCTGAGCTACATCCCGTTGATGGCGGATAAACCGCCAATTAATCATTAATAATTTCAAAATCGTCTTCTCCAGGAATAAGAGCACATCCACCCCAAGTTCCATGAATCTGACCGATACCATCAATAAATTCAACAATACCTTCACGTCCGGTATACTGAGGCTCACCAGACATATTAATAATACGAATCTTATCTCCAACTTTAGGCATTTTCTCCAATAGCCTCCTTAATGAAATCTTCAAGGAATTTGATAAATTCATCATCCTCTACATAAAAGGCATCATGACCATATCTATTATAATAAATAACAAAAGCATTTGTAATAAGTTGACTCAAGCGCCAATCCGGAACCTTACTCCAAATTCGTGCGAGTTCACTACAGGCTTCATAAATACGATTCGGATCACGCATCTTCAATTCTCCTTATCTGAATATCAAACGAACCGCACGATTCATTTAATACTTCTTCAAGCATCGTAAGTAGTTCATTAATAGAGCAATTTGGATCGTCAATGTAGCCTTTCAAATTAACATTCACATCAAAATTCATACTCTATTCTCCTTACCAACTTACATTAATTAAAACTGTTTCTTCTTCGCCAACTCCGCATTTAGCAAGCAAGGCTGCGAGTTTGATCTGGAAGTCAGTTGCATCTTCATCTAAGGCACTATCCATATAAAAGACTTTATAACAATCGTTACCGAAATCTTCCCACCCAAAGTCATCACGATCAATATGCTCACCATAAGTTTCGTAATAAACTTTTTCCAATTTATAAAAGTCAACTGTGGGATGACGTACAACTATATTTTCCATACTCTTTCTCCCTTCCTTACATAAAAATTATACAATAAATTTTATAAAAAGTCAAGAGAAAAAAATTTTTATTTTGTGCTGAGAGGTGGAGTCGAACCACCGCATGGGAGATTTTCAGTCTCCAGCCTTTCCACCTTGGCGATCCCAGCATATTGGGTGGAGCGACAGGACTCGAACCTGCACTTCTCTTAGCTAGGGAGAAACCGGGGCCACAACCCGGCGCGTCTACCATTTCGCCACGCACCACATGCGTCTCCCCAGTAGGGCTCGAACCTACACTCTACAGATTAGAAGTCTGTTGCCTTATCCAATTGGGCCATGGAGAGATCATAATCGCATAATACGATTAATATAATAATCATCTTCTTTGGGGTCTTTGCCGACATGACGGCTCTTATTGTGCATATAACCATAATACTGAGCCATATGACTCTCAAGTTTTTGTTTTAATTTATAGATCCTTCGCGCAAGATACTGTGCAGCTATTCTGTGATACATTATAATTTCCTCCTTTATCGTGCGCGTGACAGGGATCGAACCTGCGACTCACGGATTAAAAGTCCGTTACCTTACCACTTGGTTACACGCGCATTATGCAAGATCATCTTCCATATAGATGATTTCCTTGCCTGTTCTTAGTGCATATTGAATTTCGCTTTTAGTGCTAGATCCAATATATCCATCTTTATTGATTACATAAATTGCATCGGCCATGTCGATTTTACGTTTGTGCATATCATCGAGCATTTCTTTTGTATTTTCTGACCAAACTTCATCATCACCGGTATGACCAAAACAACCAACGCTGATAACAATGTTTCCAGCCAATGTCAATTCTTTATTGACACGCTCAAAATCATTTTTAAATCTTGTACTACCACATAGGGTAATTACTTTATAGTTTCCAATCATTTCCTCTTCCTCCAAACTGTATGAGTGCGCCTACAGGGACTCGAACCCTGAACCTCCTGATTAAGAGTCAGGCTCTCTACCAATTGAGTTATAGGCGCATATGGTGCAGCGGGATAGGATTTGCACCTACGAAGTCCTAAGTTCTAGCTAGCATACCGGATCGGACACCGAACTTACCGGTCGGCCCCTTTGTCTGCTTGGATACCGCTACATATAATGGTACCGGCGAGTGGATTCGGACCACTGCTCTACGGGGTATGAGTCCGTTGCTTTACCTCTAAGCTACACCGGCATATTAGCCTTCCTTTTTATGCTCGAACGAGGAAGGCAGTGGTGGACGCATTACTTCCCAACACCAAGAACTTATAGTTCTTATTCGTTCGCCAGTCATTAATCCTGCTGGGGGTTGGTGCTCACTGACGGGCTCGAACCGCCGACCCTCTGCTTGTAAGGCAGATGCTCTCCCAACTGAGCTAAGCGAGCGCGTGGGGCATGAGTATATGCATCTACCCTACCCGGCGCTGCCCCAAGCACCTGTCTTTCGAGGGTGACGACCCTAAGGAAGCCTGCTTACCTTCCAGCAGCAGTTAGCGCCTGCTTGCCGCGGTACGTTTCTTTATACAGATATCGTACTCACTGTTGAAAGCCTGATTACCTTTCCTGTCGCAGAACCGCTGCTTGCCCGGAACTTGGTTCCCCTAACGTATCCAACCAAGATGAAGACGTCGACTCGGATATTTGCCTTTATTCACACGTGAGTGTTTGCTAACTACCAATATCTTGGCGGAAGTGGTTTTCATCCTTCCTAGTCTCCGTAAAGACTAGCCGCTGTTCTGGTAAGGGAGATAGGATTTGCACCTATAACTGCCATGCGTGCCGCTTTACTATTGCTTCATGTATGGAAGAGTGTACTTTTCTTCGCCAGAAGCCGGAGCCTAGCATTTTTGGCTCTCCAAGCTACTACCCTTATATGGTGGAGCTGGCGGTTACTGCCACCGCGTCCAGTCTACAATTCATACCAAGAAATACTTACACGATAGTCAGTTTATGACTCTGACAAACTACTTGCTTTTTAAGTAGGCCCCTCATAGGCTGTCCAGCCAGAAGCAAGAAACTATGCACAAACAATTTTACCTTTTGTTTCGCCTGTGGTATAACAGGTGCTAACGGTAACCTTTCTCTAAGCCGCAAGTGTTTACCGGTTACTAGGTACACTGTTTAAGCAGCCGCGTGAATTAAGCAGCTAGTGCGAAATCAAACTCGTCGTTTCCTTTAGGTTGCTGCGTAAGGTGCTCCGCCTACCCGTGTTCTTGATGCTTCATGTACCTGTCGATACTATTTCAGCCCCATATTATTGATGCCAATCTTTAAGTTCGATAAAGATGCCATCACTTGAGCCATGACTAGCAATTTCTACAATGGAATAATCTTTATATTCTATATCATCAAGTTTCTTGTTGATATAGACGTCTGCATCCAAATCTGGTGCTTCTAAAAGCAATCGTTGCATTAATTCTCTTACTGTCATGTCTATCTCCTTTAAAATAATATTGCTATCTGCTTTCCCGTGGTCTCTCGTTTAAACGGAATATGGGCCCAACCAAGCTTCTATCCTTGCGGTCTTGCCAAACGCCAAGAGAGATAGCAATGAGAGCCGAAGGCGGGATTCGGACCCGCGGTCTTCCGCTTACCAAGCGGCTGCACTACCTCTGTGCTACAACGGCAAATGGTGCGCCGGGATGGGATCGAACCATCCGAGTCATTGACATGGGTTTTACAGACCCACCCGCTACCTTCTACGGTCTACCGACGCATATGGTGGAAAGGGGATATTTACGGCCTCCTCTCCCCGTTACAGGCCCGCTGTACGCGCAAGTCTTCTACGGTAACTTGTTTCCAATTCGACATTATTAAATCGCACGCCGTGCAGGACTCGAACCCGCATCAACAGGGCCGTAACCTATCGTTTTGTCCAGTTAGACTAACGGCGTATAAGTGCACAATAAGGGACTCGAACCCTTACGCCTTTCGACACATGACCCTCAATCATGCCTGTCTCCCAGTTCCAGCAATCGTGCATAAAAGAGCCTCCAGACGGATTCGAACCGCCATACCATGCTTACGAAGCACGAGTACTTGCCGTTGTACGATAGAGGCATATGAGAGAGAAGTCAGCCATTCCTAATGCTCTCTGGAGTTCAATTTATAACCCGCCTAAAAAATGGCACTCATCGGCGGCATACAAGAGATTTTTCTCCCGGGAAATTTTTATCTTTCCCCTCGGTACATTAATATTATAACAGAAATTTTACTTAATGTCAAATATTAAATTTTTTATTTTTGAAAATAACAAATTACAACAGCGATAGCTAAAACAACACCAAGAGCAATAATGCCCCATTCTGTTTCAAATAAAGCCTCAAGCAGCGCCATCATTTTCATCACCTACATCATATTTATAAACTACGGTTACGCGATACCAATATAGCATATTTTCGCGCGTAACAATAAATTCATAGGTTAGTTCATGTTCATCTTCAATTTCATTCCAATGTTCATTGTCTTCACTATATTCCCAAATAATATCGACAATATGGCCAGGCGCGTAATTATGAAGAATAGCTTCAAAAATTACTACATCCCCAAGAGCCTGTGGATGCTGCTTCAAAATTAATTCAACATAGTGTCCATCATCAATCTGCTTTTTGACTTCTTCTTCTGTCAGAACTTCTTCAATTAGTTCTTCTTCTTCTTCCACGCTTTCTTCCACTTCATCTTCAACCACATCTTCAAGAGTTTCTTCGACGATATCTTCAGTAATTTCTTCCTCAACTTCTTCAACAACATCGGTAACTTCCTCTTCAATTACAGGTTCGGGCGCGGGTTCCTCTTCAATAGTGGGCTCTTCTTCAATAATAGGCTCTTCTTCAACAACAGGAGGTTCTTCTTCAATGATTGGTTCTTCCTCAATAATAGGCTCTTCCTCAATTACAGGTTCTTCTTCAATAATTACTTCTTCTTCTACTATTGGTTCCTCTGTAATAGGTTCTTCTGCAAATGCAGAAGTAATACTAAAAATTAACAATAGAGCAATAATACACGCAATAATTTTTTTCATAGTTCCTCCTTAATCGAAACAATCTCCACATTGATTAAATTGTATTTGCATACCTAATGGGGTATAATAGTAACCAATATTTACATAATTTATTACTATAGGAGTAGGACTTGGGATCGGAGTTGGGGTTGGAGTTGGTGTAGGTTCTGGAGTTGGTGTTGGTGTTGGAACTTCTGTTGGCTTAGGAGTAGGCTTTGGACTAATAGTAGGAGTCGGCGCAGTAGTAGGCGATGGAGTTAGTTTTTCTGTTGGTTTCTCCGTAGGAGTCTCTGTAGGAGTTTCAGATGGAGTAGGTTCTACAGGTGTAGGAGTAGGACTTGGAGTAATAGGAGGAGTCGGTGATGGGCGGTTAGGATCATCAATTTCATTAATGATAATATAACGTCCATCTTCATGTGTTATAGACTGCAATTTATAATTTGCAGTCGCGATTTCCTCAATCTCTAACAATCCTTCTTCTACTTCTTCTAATGTAATAGTATCACCAACGCCGAGTTCATATTTTACCTCATTAATAATTATAACAAAACGAGGGTCAGTCTTTTTTAATACTCCTGTATGATGCCATATTTGATTTCCATTTTGACTAATCCAAAATAGACGCTTTCCCTCTTCTAAATCAATTGCACTAAATGGTATAATATTAGAAGAGATAAATACATTATCAAGAAGATATTTAGTCATCGTATCATTAGGGTCTGTTGGGTCATAGATAAGTTGTCCTTCAGGTATTCCCTCTAAATCTGCGGGCGCGCCATACATAATGCTAGGAAGCGTACCGCCAGTTGAACCACTCTTTAACTGATATAATCCAGTTGCAACCCCTTCTTCATTTACAAATAATACCCAATTTTCCCAGCTACCGCAGTGATTAGAACGATGTCCTTCTTTTGCAGTTTCATGTTTATGATTGGTAATATCTGGATACCAATATCCGCCGCCGGCTTGAAAGGTGGTATTATCCATAACATCACAACGAACCTGCCAAATTTCTCCAATAAGTTCCTTAGTCACGGTAACAGTCTATTTTTCAGGTTCCTCAAAGGTAATCTGTCCTGTATCGCTATCGGTCACAGTTTCACTATATGCTTTTCCGGCAACTAATAAACATACAATTAAAACAATAATAAATACAATTATCTTCTTCATATTATACCTCTCTACAAAAATAGGGGTGGATAAACCACCCCCCCAAAATACATCATTTAACCCTGCACAATATGATATTTATTAATTAAATCATATGCACGAGTATAATTTCCACCTTTGGCTGTTAATCCTAATTTTAATAATGCTTGTCTAATATTAGGAGTAGAGCGCAATACCTCTACAAATTCTTCTTCAGAAACATTTGACTTTACATTATGGTTTATATTTTTTCCACGATAATTATCCGTTAAAGCATGACAATTAGGACATAATAATTGTAAATTATCCAATGCATTATTTAATTTATCGCCATCTAGATGATGCACTTCTAAAGGGATTGGTTCATTTAACCATAACTCTTGATTACATTTTTCACATCTATGCCCACGTAAAGCCACAATCGCTTCAATTGCATTAGCAGATTTTACACTATTACCATATTTAAAGCGATCATAATTAAATTTACCTTTATTCCATGCTTGGCCGGTAAAATGAGATATATCAAAATTTTTTGATTTTAACATATCATTAACAGCTGTGGCGGCGCTACCGCTATCAGCTGCGTATCCAAGATTAATAGCTAAATTTCTTATACTTGTACTTTTTCTTACAATTTCTTCTAATTGTTCATCTGTAAACTTTTCCCATTTTTTCATTATTATTCACCTCCCATATTATGGGAGCAAAAGAGCAGACGCATTATTATATTTTTTTCGTCTGCTGAAAATTTTTTAGTGCCCGGTATCAGACTTGAACTGATACGATGTTTCCATCAGCGGATTTTGGTCGTAGGAAGAAGTGCTGCCCTTCAACAAGCCACTGGGCCTACGTAAGTCCGCTGCGTCTGCCATTCCGCCAACCGGGCATAAAAGAAATTAGGATTTGTATAATTACCCTTCGCCACTGAGTATTAAGCCAAATAGCGGGTTCATGGCTCCTAATTTCTATCAGTCCGCGCCTATAGGTCGCGGCATAGGTTTATTCTTAAAGTCCTAGGCGCATCTTTTTACAACATTCTTGCTCTATTAAAGAAATTATTGCTGCTCGCGCCTACAGTAGTGAGTTCTTCTCTCGCTTACTTTTGCCACCAACATGGGATGCTACCCCATAAAGTAAGTCAGAGAATGAGAGAGCGACTTTTAGCTAAGCCCTCCTTCTTACGGCCATTCGCCAAGTGGCATACTTTACTTTATTATAGTAAGAATCGCGGTTTCCTTCGCCTTCTTATTTGATGTCCGAGCGTTCGCCGCAAGCATCATACCATCAAAGATGTGAGATGTAGTTGAACCGCAAAATCCGTGTTAACGCTCGGCCGCTCATGCGGAAAGTACCCAGTAAGAGAATCGAACTCTTGTCCTCGCCTTGAGAGGGCGGCGCACTAGCCACTATGCTAACTGGACATAAAGCGTGAGTAAATACTCACCCGTGCTATTATGAATTATTCACACGGCGGAAGGCGTATAGCACACTCCGGCATACAACATGGTACCGCATCCGGGAGTTGAACCCGGTACTTTGGCTTGAAGGGCCAACGGCTTAAACCGGCTGCCACATGCGGCATATAATAGGTGTGGATTGCGCCACACCACGCACTTGGGTTTCTCTTCTCCAAGCCGAAGTTCACGTAATAACCATCTTTTTTCACCGCGTAACGTCAATGAAGCGGCTCCTATAGGATTCGAACCTATAACCTATCGGTTAACAGCCGAGTGCTCTACCATTGAGCTAAGGAGCCATAAGTGGCGCGTATTAGAGTGCGGCGCCAAGCACTATATGCGATCAAAACAATGGCAGCAATTGGCATCTGTGTGTTACTCACCGCTACCATTAGGCGCAGACTTGGGAGTCGAACCCAATCCCCGAAGGTTATGAGCCTTGGAACTTAACCGTTTGTCCTGTCTGCGATTCTAATACCATGCGAATTACTTAATTTTTCTTCCTTAGTATAAACAGAAGCACTATGAGTGCTAGTGTCATCTAATACATAATTGGTATCGTAAACTTCAAAAGTAGGTGTAAAATGAAATCTATTCATTAGATCATTTCTGCATAAAGACATATAATCATCTAACGAATCTTCAGGTACATTTGCCCAACTTACTATATTCCCCTTAGCATTAAATACTCTAACATATTTAATCTTTCTCATATTTTCATCTACTTTCTATAATTTGCACTTTACTTCGCTTCTTTATATACCGTTTTCCGCTAAGCCACATATCGGATTAGTGTACGAGCACGCTCGACGTTCCGCCGGTGGTAGTTGAAGTGCTAAATCCGTGTTAACGGTTTCCACCTTAGGGGCGGTGGAGCACCCCTGGCGACTCCAAAGGGAGTTGAACCCTTGTACGAGGAGTGACAGTCCTCGGATCTAACCGTTGAAGTATGGAGCCATAAAAGGAAGGAAGAGGCGCAATGGTTTTCTGCGCTTACCGTTTATTGTCATTTCCTAATGCTCTCGTCAGAGTTTTTCTCTTTCTCTTCCTTACATATATATTATATCAGAAATTCTATATTAAGTCAAATATTTATCTGGCAAATTTTCATTTTTTAAAATTTCATTTACAAAACGTTTGATATTAAGCGGGAAACCTAACTATTGTCTGAACATTAAACATTTTTTCATATATGGACTTCCGTTTGTGAGTTGATCAGGATTAATCTCATTTTCAAAATGTTTATAAAAGATTCTTGCACCTTCCCAAGCATTTTGTAAAAACTATGGTCTTTCTATTGAAGTGCGTATAAACCAGTAATAAAGAGCCATAGCAATCTAATTAATTTCTTCTTTTGCATCAAAATTATTTTTTTTGCATATATCTACTGTATGAATACTAACAAGTGATAATGCACGGGTTTGATCTTTATATAATGATTCCTAATTATTTTTCTGAGTTAATGAATCTTCTTCTTGTATTTGTTGAATTATTGGTATTTCAATAAATTGAATTGGAACATTAATTGCGTTTGAAACAATACGACAAGTTCTATTAAATCCAACATCCTCATCAAGATAGCTGCTTTCGGCGCAGAATGAAATGCTATATTTTTGCAGAAACTCACGTTTATACACTTTGCCATGCATACGATTATCTGTATTTTTTGTTAATCTTTCATAATGTATGTATTGCCATGCAAAGATATTTGTTTCTGGATCTGCTGCGACAATATCAACAATTTGCTGTTGTATTTCTTTAGATATAAAAATATCTCCTGCATCTAAAAACATAACATATGGATTATATGTATGATCTAATCCATACTGACGAGTAATACCAGGCCCACGATTAAACTATAATCGCCAATACTATTGCTATGCATTATAAGGTGGCAGAATAGGAAATTTGCTGCCGTCATCTATAACAATCACATTAAACAATTTAGTATCAATTGATTTAAGAGATTCAAACAAACCCCGTGGATTATTATAATAAGGAATTATTAAATCGATCATGTAATCACCCATTTATTCTTTTTGTATTCATATATCTTCTCATAGGTTAATTTTTCATAATATTTTACTAATGGATTATTTACAAAAGTTCGATCACCGGCATAATGATAAATTGCACGCTCTTTTGGAGTAAAATTCATAAAGCGTGGACAAGAATTGTATTTAGAAGGCAATTCTAATATCTTACCTCTAAAAATACTATTAAATAAATCTTGTTCAGGCATTTCTAATCTAATATAGTTTAGAAGTTTAATACCTTCATCATCTTTACCATCTGCGCGGATTTTATCAAGATTATACATAATAGAGCCGACATTTACATATAAGCCATTTACATTAAACTTTTCTGTATCCCTAACTCCAGTCATGTAATAATCTGTTAGGTCTAGATCCCATAATTCAGAAATATCCTTATTAACAATTGTATCATTATCTAATGCTAATATTCTGTCTAAGTGTGGGAATAATTTAGCATAAGCCGCGCGAATAAGTACCATATATCCGCCCCAGCAATCATACCAATTTGGGCATTCTCCCTTTTTAAACCAAGGTTGATTACTTACATTGATACATTCCACTTCTTTAGGGAGTGGATAAGGAAATTCATCATCTTCAATAAGAAAATAAATCTTCTCTACATTTGAATTCATCAATAAGGATTTCATTGCGGGTAGCATACGAGCGTACACATTACGAGTACCACCATAAACTGCTGCTCTCATCATTTTTCCTCCATTATATTAAAATGAGCGACATACTATTATGTCGCTTTAAGAAACTAGACACTTAAAGTACGCCGCTCTGCCAACTGAGCTACTCGCCCTACTGGACAAGGTTGGACTCGAACCAACGACACGCGGGTTAACAGCCAAAAAATAATTGCTGAATGTGTCTAAAGAGCGGCTAACGGGATTCGAACCCGTGAACCAACCTTGGCAAGGTCGTATGTTACCTCTACATCATAGCCGCATATATCTAGGCGCGTTGTTTGTAAATCCTACAGTTTATTGCTGATTGCGCCTAAAGTAGAATTAGGGGTTAAACTATTTTTTAACGACATTCCCCTAGTTTGTCGAGAAAGCATCTTTGCAGGAGGCGATGCTTAAGTCCGCCACTAGGGACTCGAACCCCAAACCAACCGGATATAAGCCGGGTGCTCGACCGATTGAGCTTCTGGCGGATAAATTTTATCTTTTCCTCTTACATAAATATTATAACTTAATTTTAGAAAAAAGTCAAGTATTAGAGAGCGCCATATGGGAGTCGAACCCATACTTACTGCTTGGAAGGCAGTCGTACTACCGCTATACTAATGGCGCGAGATGGCTCACTATTGAGCCATAGCTAAAAGTTCGTCATACTGCTCATCAGTAATAATCTGAGTAGCAATACTGCGAGGTAAATATAATGGTTTGCGCTTCTCTGATCTAATATATCTATAGTAGAGATTCCAATAATATACATTTGCAAGAGCCGACGCTCTATGCATCCAACATATATATGTGATACGCTTATTATAAGATCCGGTTATAGTATAATTTGCTGCGCTACACCAGGCACATCCAGATGCAACTGGACAATCTAAACACTCTGGAGTAGACTGAGATTGACGTGTAACGGCCTTCATATCTTCATAAATAGCCTTATATTCTGGAGTATTATAGATACCATCAGTATCTCCAATAATTATTGGCGCGCGATCAGGCCCTAAGGAACTAGCCATATAGCGTAAACATGGATAAGCATTACCTTGTGGATCAAAAGCTAACATAGCAGAAGTACCGCCACAATAATTTTGAGTTTCACTTGAAGGCAACGGATTTCCTATATGTTCTTCAAATAAAGAACTATGTATTCCATCTGAATTAAGTAATCGATCAGCAAGTCTAATTAAAACTTTATAATAAGTTTTTGCTTCATCTACTGTCCATTCATGTTCAAAAATAGGATTCGCGTAAATAAATTTACAACCACGACTAATGAAAAAATCAAAAATTGATTCCATATATGGGAGGTTTTCCGGAGCAATTGTTACTTTAGTATGTACTTGCGTTACATCAGTTTTTGCAAGCCAATCATCCCACGCAGCAATTGCGCGCTCAAAACTACCATTACCATCATGGTCTACACGGCATAAGTCATGAACTTCTTTTGGACCATCAATAGTTATATTTAAACTAATGAATTGTTTATATTTATTTAAAAACGCTTGCACTTCAGGCTGAAAATATAAGATACCATTAGAACTCATTGAAGCACGAAAATTCGTTAACCAAATATGATCTTTCTCAACGCATTGATCGATAAAATATTGCAATGTATATTCAATTACTTCAATATTCATAAATGGTTCGCCGCCAATGAAGTCAAGAATTATTCCATAAGTATGATGATTAATTACTGTATTTTCATTATTTTCATCATATAAACGAAATAAAAGATCTACAATTTTCTTCGCTGTTTCCTTAGTCATCATGGCATGGCCTTTATGAGTCTGATAACAATAAGAACATTTAAGACAACAATCATCAGTTACTTGAAATGTTATATTGCGGCAGACTGCCTTTGGATCAATACGGTGATATCTCTGTATAATTTCATCTGAATAGTCATTCATCTTTCATAAACACCACCTGTTGATTATCAAAATCAAATTCAAATCTCTCCCAATCACCGGTGGGTTTATACTTCTTTTCTACCGCACGCTTAGCATTATCTAATTTTATATTAATTTGTACCGCTTCATCCCATTTTCTATCAAATAATTCTTGATTTGTAATAGGGTTATTCATAAAAAATTGAAGAATACTCATATATGAATTATAAGTAAAAAATAATACTTTTACTTCTTCATTTTCTTCAGGCGTAATTTTGATTCTTTTTTCCATATTAGCATACTCCATAAATTTTTAAAATTTGTAAGGGATTAATAGTTTCTCCTTTACTTCCAGAAGAATAATCACGTTTACCTGTTGCAGAAAAGGTATTTCCACTTAAGCTAATCTAATACCAACACCAATATTCATAGCTACTATTCCAAAGCATAGTTCCATAATTTGCCGGATTTACTCCACGACTATAAACAAAAGTAGAGCGAAAATTACCAACTGGATTACCAGTATAGCCGCCATCGCCCTCACGGAGCGTAATTATAAATACATTATAATTAGCAATAGATGCGCTGCCATTTGTTAGTGACACGCCAACAGTAAATGGTTCAATTATATCATTAATTGCTCTTGCCATAATATCACCTACTTAAACAATACCACGAATCTATTGTATAGAACAATTTACTGTGGTAGATCCAAATTTTCCACTAACACTAAAAGTATTTCCACTGATAGTAATTGTGAAGATATATGCCTATGGAGTAGACGAAGAATTCAATGCCATTGCGGGAAATTCAGTTCCGTTCCCTCTACTAAATAAAAAAGTAAATAATCTATTTGCATATTTAGTTTCCTTAACACTAACTGCAAACACATTATAATTAGCAATTTCATCACTACCATTAGTTAAAATTTTCCCTAAATCATCTGGTTTAATAATACCGCTTGATTCATATGCCATATACACATCACCCTATTCCTCGTATAGAATTAATAGAAACAGAAGGAGCGCTCTAATAACTTAAATTTTCACCATATCTTACTGTCGCAGAAAAAGTATTAGTAGATAAAGAAATCTAAAAGTTATACCAATAATTTCCTATCCTTCCGCCCTACCTTGCATTATTCTATCCTCTTGTATACGGAAAAGTAAAATAATGTGCGGTACCACTAGTTGTTACTTTGAGTGTAATTGCAAAAAGATTATAATTTGCTATTTCTGCATTGCCATTAGTAAGTTTTTTCCCAAAAGCTGCATCTTTCTTTATAATACTATCTGTAGTACCATATTTCATATGGATTCCTCCTTAAAAAGACTCGGCGCATATTATTTCATCAAAGTTTGCGATGTAAATAAACCAAGGTTTGCTGTTCACGCCGATATATATTTAATTCTTTTTATTTTTACCAGAAAATGTTTCTGTTTGAGAATGACAATTTGGACAAAGAAATCTTAAATTTTCTTTTCTATGATCAAGATGTTTACCATTTATATGATCTAATTGTAATCCTAATCGTTTTCCTAACCATTCTCCAGTATTGCCACAAATTGCACATTTATAAGGTATTATGTTCTCTCTAATAATTCGCTCTTTCAATTTAGCAATATTTTGATAAATTGAATTTTCTACCATAATTTCTTCTAAAGTATATTTAGTAGAAGCCTTTCGTGCATCTTGCGTCTAATCAAAATGTGAAATATCTAATCCTAATTCTTCAATTCTTTTTCTTAATTGAATTTTAGAATTACTACCGTTAGGAGATAATCCAATTTCTCGTGCACAAGCACACCATGAATGATTCCGTGCAATTAAATCACGAAATTCATTATCAGATAAATTATAAACTTTACTTTTTGACATATAAATCACTCCTGATAATTTAAATTTGGCTGGAAGTCAGGAGCTTCCTTATCTCGCATGGGTGGCCAAACCCTTCGCTTCCCGAGCGGCCCCTCTGGGATTCGAACCCAGACCCGCGGTGTCAGCCACGCTTACGCTTTTAGAGAGCGCTGTTGTACCATTCAACTAAGGGGCTATAAAAAGAAGGGCTGATTGGCTCAGCCCATAAGCCTTACAGATTAAACCAATTTTCGAAAATGTCAAACAAAGTTGGGATATCCTCGGCACCTTTAGTACTATAATGATAGGTGCCATACTTCTTGCAGAAGGCTTCGAGTTTTTCGCCATACGCAATACGTGCTTTCTCAAATTCATTTTTTGCCGCATCGCGTTCATTTTCATATTCAGCCTTAATTTCCTGCAGTTTCTTGTCATACTGTTCTCTTGCAGCCTGCCACTTTTCACGATAAGCCTTATTAGCTTCATTAAAAGCTGTGCGAGCGGCATCCACTTCTTCAGCGGCAGTCTTACGTTCAGTAATCGCTCTCTCTTTCTTTTCCTGAGCTTCGCGTTCTTTACGTTCACGCTCAATCTTCTCAAGATTTTCTTTTTCCTTCAGTTCAAATTCCGCGCGGTTTGCATCTTCTACTGTATCATAGAATTTGCCAGTTTTGTCAGAGTAAATCTTAATAGCCATACCAATAAGCCTCCTTATGCTTATTAAAAATTATTCGGATAGAGGTTCCTTACCCCCTATCTCTATAATAATTATACTAGAATTTATATAAATTGTCAAGTGTTTAATTGATTAAGAATCGTATTTATATCAATGCCATGCATTTGTGCATAAGAACGCGCGAATGCTTCAAGACCATTTTTACTTTGCATTAAAGAGGCTAATTGCGGATTTGACTTAATAATATTATTAATTACCTCTTGACGATTGGGCATATTCATTAATTGTTGCATTAATTGTTTAGTCTGCTCAATAGAATTATTTAGTTGTGTTTGGGGCTGCGTTTCGTTGCGCAGCTGGCTTATTAAGTTTGCCATTTACCAATTCCTCCACTGCAGCTAGTCTTTCGGCTAGGTTATTTAGATCAATTGTTTTATCTTCGTGTAACTTTACATCAAAGCATTTTACAATACGATTACCAGTATTATCAGTGCGAATCCACCAGATGATATCCTCTGTATCATCTGGTAGATATATCTCACTGTTTGGCCCCATTAGAAACTACCAAGCGGCCATTTCTCCATGGATTGGCGCGGCACTATATACAGGTAGCCGCTGACCTAAATTAGTGTAAGGATTAAATTGCATTTGGCCAGCGCCCGTAGGCTGGCTCTGGATCTGATTCCAACTATTCATTTACCGGTTCCTCCCCATACTTTCGGCCGCACTTGGGACAATAATCACATACTTTTAGATTATTTGCGGCATCGAAAAAATATAATTGTTCTTTTTCTTTTTTGTACTTAGAGTCCCAACAATAGAAACATCCAAATTCGTTCATAGTTACCTCACTTAAGAGCATCTTCAATTAGTTTTAAAGTAGCTTTAAGGCTATCATAAATATCTTGGAGTTTAGCCTTATCTGTTGGCACAGAAACTTCTACAAGATATTTAGTCATTACATAACCTTCTTGGTTATTATATGTGGTTTTTGACCATGCATCATTAACTTTATCTACTTCAATTTTTGCGCCATAAGGAATCTATGCTAAAATCTTGCTTGCGGTAGATGTACTCTGGCGCAAATTTAAAGTACCCTTATTTTGAGTTTTAACATATACTATCATTCCTTGCTATCTCCCTTAACTGCTTCCTGATCAAGATTGAGCTTTTGTACTTGTGCCTCGATAGCTGCACGTACAACATCTTCATCAAAAGTCAAACCTTTCTTTTCTAGCAATGCTTTTGCAAGATTTAAAGCGTAAGCTAGTTTATCTGCGCCCATTTTTGCGCCGAAAATCTTTTCAGCTGCATAAACTACGGTCTGAGCAATACCAGTTAGTAGCTGGATTTGCTCAGATGTAACATGAGTTTTGATATAAGGCCATACAATTAAGGTAGCAATGCCGCCAAGAATTAAAATGATACCAAGTAAAATTTGAGTAATATTCATTTAATATTACCTCCTTTTTTCTTTATTATACCATATTTGGTAATAAGTTGTCAAGTATTAGGTTGCCGATTGAGTATGAGTTACTGTAAGATTACTAAGAGCTTGCCCATATGATAAAATAACATAGCCATTAACTGTCCCAGAAACTGCTGTAGTTTCTAGTTGTAAATGACCTGTAGTAGTAGTATTCCAAGTAATTGGACCTGTTAAATTCGACTCACCATTTGTTACTACTAATTCTATAACATAAACATCTGTAGTAAAACTACTAGACTCTAAATCAATTCTTATGTCATTCGCGGCAAAACTCCATTCTACATATTGTACTGGGTAGGCTGCAGTTAATATGCCAGAATTTAAATAAACTGGTTGATATTGACTACCCGCTGATCCAGTGCTAGCAGTAATCCTACCATTTGCTGCCACATAAACTGCTTGAAGATTGCCGCCAACAACACTATTACTACTAGTATGTACAGCATACATATCTCCATTATAATTTGGTAAGAAGAAGGTATGGTCACCATTGGCTTGTGATTTAATATTAGTAAAATTAGCACTTGAATTATAAATACGTAAAGTTCGATTAGAACCTGTCGGCGCAGAGGAATCATTACCTATTACTATTAAATCTTCTGCATAAATATCTTTCCACCGATATGAAGAAGTACCTAATGACATGGTATTATTATTTAATGGAATAAAGATATTATTATTAAGACTAATACGTGCTGACTCTGATCCATTGAATGTTTGATAAAATATTAATTCACCAGCGGGACTAATCAATAAATCTTTACCAGATATTGTAGAAATAATATTTCGATCACTATTATCATCGCCGCCAATTACAACATTTTTAAAATGTCCACTACCACTTGTTGCATAAATATCTCCACCAGTGATAACATCTTTAAGTACAACTATATCTCCATCTTTTTCAATAGTAAATAAATCTGTATTTGTTGTAGAAGTACCTATTGAAAATGTAAAAGCCTCTGGATGACTAGTCGGATTTTCTTTGTTAACAGTTAATTTTGGTCTTATAGAATCGGTAGACTGACCGGTGAACCATTCAATTGTATTACCATCATTTTTAGTGAATGTTACATTTCCAGAAGTTGCGCTATCTCCACCAACGTAAAGAGTATATGCGGTTTGTGCAGTATCTGTTCCTATGCCCACTTTATTGTTAAATTTCCAATAATTGGTAGTAACATTATTAGCGGTGATAGAAGAAACAATACCACTGCTAGTCCAAATTGGAGCATTATCTTGTCCTTTACTAATTAATAGCTATCCAACATTACCTTCTGTAGTTGGCGCATAAATACTAATATCTTGTGTTCCCCTACCAGTACCATTTAATGTAACTTTTGTACCACCAGCATACTAACTACAAGCAACTAATTCACCAGATGAATTAATATAAACTGGTACTATATTACTTGAAGTTCCTGTGTTATTTACTTTTACAAGTCCATAATTACTTGTTGAAGCATATGAAAGAACTGCAGTTCTTGTTGTGGTATTTAGAACAGAAGTTTGAGCATTAGAGCTCTATGGAATAGTAACATCAATAAGTGGAATATTCTTTTTAGTTGCAGTTATTTTGCCATTCGCATCTTGTGAAATAGTATCAATAAATGCATTAACAGCAGTAGTATTAGTGGTTGGGCTAGCCAGCGGTTCCTAAATAACTTTAAATGGTTGTCTTACCCAATATCCATTCTAATTTTCATCTTTTACATATGTAAATGCAATAACTGAATTACTAAGCCAACTAATTCCAGCAGAAGTACTAGAAGATCCATATTCAGTAATAGGAAAAGCGCCTGTTGATTCAATATTTAATGTGGGCGACGCTGCGGTATTAGCGTACTTAAACTATACATAAATAGTAACTCCTTCAAGTAAATAAAAACCAGTCATTTCAACTGTTTTTGCAGGTATATTTCCCGCCGTCGCGCAATATCCATAAGCAGTAGAAGCAATTGCCTATGGGTTCTAGTTATTTGAATCATTAACGGAAATCCGTTCGATTAATCCATTAACTTTACTTGCCACTGCTTAATCACCACCTTATGGATCTGAATAGATCGCTTTTACATTACTATGAATTTTTAATGTAGCAGTAGTTGTATCAACTTCTGCAATAGAATCTGAGACATTTGCAGTTGCAGTATCACTAGCATCAACTTTAATTTTTTTCCAACTACCAGATTTATGCCAGAAAATCATATCAGTAGAAGTAGAATCTGCTGATAATGCAGTATTAATTGCAGTAGCGGATAATGATAATCCAGTACCATCACCGCTGAATTTAGTAGCAGTAAGTGTGCCAGTAGAAGGATTAATTGTAATACTGCTTGTAAATTTAACTCCCGCGGTTTCATCAGTGTATGCATTACCTGTATTTTTAAATAATATAGCATATTCACGATCTGCATTCGTGCCATTACTTGCTAGAACTTTCTATGAGACACGAGTATCTGAAGCTTCAATAGTTAGCTTATTTGCTGCAGCGGTTAAAGTAACACGACCAGAACTTCCGGCCGCAAACTGTAATAAATTTGTTGCACTGCCTTCGCTAACTTTATAAGTGATCTTTTTATTTGTTGTATCCCATTGTAGTGAAGTTACTTGTGCATGATTTGTAACATTATCTAATCCAACATCGCCCTTAACTAAATTAAGTGCAGTCTTTATAGTACTAATTGTTACAACATCAGACGTACTACCATTAATAGTTTTAGTTAATTTATTATTAGTACCATCCCAAGCAACATTAGTTACTGTATTGGACTTAAGCGCATAAGATCCCTCATCACCAAATAATTCCCACGCGCCTGCTGCAGTCCAAATAAATTCTTTGTCATCATAAACAACAATATCACCAGCAGATGCTGTATAGTTGCTTAATCCTGTAATAGTTGGAGTTTCAGTGCCGCCGTCAGAAATAGTAGTACTAGATTCACCAATATAATGTACGGCATCTCCAATGCCTAATAGAGAAAGTAGTGTAGCTTTAGAAACTGTGTCACCTAATGAAATTGTTTGTCCTGCTAATTCAATAGAATCATTGACTAACATTGCATTGGTAACGCCGCCTTCTTTAATACTAATTGTACCAGATGTAGTAATTGCTGTTTGGCTACTACCAGAAGTACCGTTAATTAGACCATTACCAGGAGTAATAGAAGTAACAGTACCAGATTTACCGGTAAATGTAATCTTGCCATTTGCGTCAACGCCAATTGTAATACCGCCTGCGCCCGCGAGTTGATGAGAACTACGTACTGTACTATTTTCTACTAAATTTAAGAAAATACCTGTTGCTGATGCAGAAACTGTTTCTTCTGAAGTATCGGTTGCAGCATTACCAGCAATTAAAGTTGCCTGATAATGTGTATTAGAAATATAACTTGGGGCCGCCCAAGTGCCATCTTCACGTAAGAATTTAGTTGTAGTATCCTAAGAGGCAATTGCACTTGAAAGAAGAGGGCCAGAAGTTAAAGTATTAGTGCCACTAAATTTTGCTAATGCCCCGGTTGTACCGGTACCTGTAATAGCATTTTCAGTTACCTTATCATAATCTTGAACCCAATTGGTTCCATCATATGTTAATGCAAATATAGCTCCGGCGTCCCAAACAGCGGTGCCGATAATCGGAATTGGATTATTTGCGGCATTATCGCCGCCAGCAATTGTTAATGTTGGAGTTGCAGCGCTATTGGCATTTGCAAATTTTACATGAATAGTAACGCCCGTAATTAATGAGAAACCAGTAATATTAATAGTTTTTGCTGCTTCACTTGCTGCTGTTGAACATACGGCATAAGCAGATGATGCAATAGTAAACACAGTACCATTAACATTTACTTGTTCAATGATATTAGCCATTTATATCACCTGCCTTAATTACTATTATTTGGTACTACAACTGTTACGTCATTAGTACTTAGATTTGCCTGCGTGCCTTGGCTCCAACCGGATGCAGAACCAACTGTAACCGTAGTTGCATTAACTGCAGTTGGCGTATTAGCTGTAAAAGTGTCAACCTCTTTTACAGTAATTGGTGTTTGTGCAATTACAGGCGCAGAGCCTGTTAAAATATTAAGAACACCACCGGAAACAGATGCCGTTGTCGCGCTACCAGCAGATGTAACATTTGGAATATTTACATCATTAGTAGTTAAACTTGCCGCAGAGCCATTAGTTACTGTAACTTTCGAGGTTTCTGTTTCTGTAACTGTTAATGTTGGCAATGTATTTTTAGTAAAGTTAGTAACTTCAGTAACTGTATCTGTACTTGATTTTAAAGCATAACTTCCTTCATCGCCCAATAATTGCCATGAAGAACCATTCCATACATATTCTTTTTGTGAATAAAGAACAACATCGCCAGCTTCTTTAGTTGTTATAACATTTCCTTCAATAGTTGGGTTTTGTGTTCCACCATTTGTAATTTCAGTTGTACTAATGCCTTTAAAGTGCATTGCATTAGTTAAACCATCTAGTCCTTGTACTTTAGAATCAACATAACCTTTTGTAGCTGCTTCTAAGTTAGAAGTTGGAACCCCGCTTAAAGTAACTGGGCCAGTAAATGTGCCGCCAGATAATGGCATTGCACCACCAATATTATGATTTGAACGCCAATACCTATTGCCAGAAATATTTTCATAAGTAAATGCAATTACTTCATTCGCTTCACAAATACAATTTCCTGTTACAGATAAGGCATCAGTTGTATTAACTTTTAAAGTTACGCCAGTTGCTACTGTATTTCCCACTGTAAATTTAACATATACAGTAACACCATTAAGTAATTGGTCAAAACTCGCCAATGTTACCTATTTTGCCGCGGTAGAAGCACCTGTGGCGCAAGTTCCGAATAGTGTTGAGCCAATTAATATCTAATCACCAGAGTCAATCTGAACCGCTCCAATATAGCTATTACTCATTATTCGTTACCCCCTATGTAATATTTTGTACCACGGCTTTAGGTTCATAAAGTAATTCTGAAACTAAACCATGAGTTATTTTTAGAGTATTATTATTTAAGGAAGCCGTGGTTACACGTCCTGCCTTCCAAGATGTTATTTCACTTACAACAGTTCTGTCAAAGTTAAAATTGGCAAGCTAAGTATAACCACTCGCGCCCATATAATGATAAATCATATTAGTTGATAAATCAACATATAATTTATCTGGTGAACCAGATAAGGGAAATTCACTAAATGTATTTTTCTTAACTAGTTCTACTTCAGTTCCATTTAATGTTCCCGCATCTATAAATGGTAGGCTAACTACATTGGTTTCGCCGTCACCTACCTTTAAACGAGAAAAGGCGTGGGTCTCATCAGCTGAATAAATGATGAGTTCCCCACGCAATGGTATAAAACCGAGGCTACCGTTTTTAGGGCCAGCCTTGTTCCAATTAGCCTCAGTATCACTTTTCAACTGAATTCTCGTTTTTATAGTATTCGTATTCGTCGCCATAAAAACGCCTCCTTGGCATCATTCCAGCCAAGTATTAAACGACTTCTGTACTACTTCCGCAATTTAAAGTAATATATTCGTCTACGGTTTGTAGTAAGTCTTTTACATTACCAGTAGCTGCGATTCGCGCGAGCTACAATTTTTTATCTTGTGAGACAATAATGTCTTCAAATGTATTGCCAGAAGGCATCTATGCTCCAACCAATACTTGTAAATTAAGTGCGGCCGGATCAAGTGTAATTCTGACTTCTTTATCATTATTCGCCACCGCTTCAACGTCATTAAAGAAAATACGTTCAATAGTATTAACTTGTGCACCCGCTTCAATTGCGGCGAGTTTTTCTTTTTCTGCAGTGGTAAATTCATTTATAAGAATATTTACTGATTTTGCAAGATTTCTAATAGTTCCAATATTAAGTTCTGTATCATTGAGAAATATATGTTCGATTCTATTTACTTGCGCGCCGGCTTCAATACCGGCAATTTTTTCTTCTTCCTCTTCTGTTAATGCACTAATGCGTAGACTAAGTGTGTCCTCTTTACCATCAATAGTAGTTGGGAATACTTCACTACCATTTACATATACATGGTTTATATAGTTATGCTGTGCATTTTCTTCAACAGTACTTAACTTAAACTTTTCTTCATCTGTATAATCATTGGTAGAAAGTTGTTTACCTATAATTTTATCAACTTTACCTTCTAAACTAACAGACAATCCTGCAATTTTAGATTGAGCAATTTCCGCGTTATCAGCTATATCACGATTAGTTATTTGTCCTTTTATGACGTAACTTCCCTCATCGCCAAGTAAGCGCCAGGAAGAGCCAGTCCAAACAAATTCTTTATAACCAAAGGTAATTACATCACCGGGTTGAGCATTATTAAAATTATAACCATCAATACGAGGATTAACATTTGAACCATCAGTAATTTCTACTGTAGCTTCATCTATATAATGCATCGCGCTAGAAATACCAGCAGTAACATCATTGATATAACGGATTATTGCTTTATTGGTAGCTAAATTATTATTATCAATTAAGCTAGTTTCAATAGTTCGAGTAGTAAATTGGTTATTGTTGGTACCTATAAGAATCTCATCTGCTAAAATTGAATCTAAGCCAGTACCTCCTTGTGAAACTCCAAGTATACCACTTAAGTTTGAAGCAGAAAGAAGCCGCTTGCTAACACTAATTTTACCATTATGTTGGTTAACTGCAGTGACTACTTTAGTTGGATCATCTGTATCATCATAATCAATATTAGCTAATAGACTATTAACTTTAGAAATAACATAACCTTCAATAGTCCAAGCATCTTCTATACCAATTCTTAACCATTCAACTACTTCTGCTAAACTACCTAAATCAATAAAACGTAGTGTATCTGTAGTCCATTCCTACTCATCTGCGGCTTTAGACTACAAATAATATTTATTAATATCTGCCCCAGTGCCCTGTACTAAACGATATTCACGCGCGGAAACAGTTACGTCTCCACCGCCACTTCCACCGCCACCAGGGTTTGCCTCCTCTATACACTGCTAAATTAAAGCGGTTAACCCCTAAATTTCATTAGCAGTATATGTTGGTTTTGTTTGTTGTTTTGCCCAGTTATATACGTCACCTGCAACTCCTTGTACCCAAGGGAGTTCGGAGAAATAATGATAACCATCACCAACTTTAATACCTACGGCGGGTGGCGTATGCTCTGGAATATTATTAGTGCCACCAATTGTTGTATCAAATGATGAAACCGCGATTGCGGCCTCACCTTGTTTTAATATAGTAGTACTACCTAACCAATTGCTTAAAGTGTCATAGCGTAACAATATTCGTGTTTCAATAGTATGTTCCGCCATTTAGTTCACCCCCTTTAAGCACTGCCGCCATAGATAATAAATGTATCTCCTGTTGGAACATATAATTTAGTTGTTGCAACCTAATTGAGTACCATAATGCCTTCATTTGTTACGTTAATTTGATCAGCGAGCCGCGATGCCTTAACACCACCTAAACGTGCTTCTGTTGCAACTTGTAACTAGAAACCGCCTCCAGAACCACCATCACCAGTTGCGCCAACCATATCCCATACACCATTGATAACCATATATTCTTCATAACGGTCGCCCGATTGTGCGGGTACCATATATAAAGTATCTGGGTCTGCGCTTGCCGCATTAGGTAAATTATTAACTACTAGGCGCTTTAAGTGATGTGCATTAAGAATTGCTTCTTGTATTGCTTGCTATAAGAAACGTAAGTTAACTGGATCTGTAGGTTCAGTTGGGTCGTCTGAAATAACTATTTGCGCCGACCCACCAGCATTTATGATAATATTGTTTATTTCTTGCGCGAAATTGTCGCTGAAAGTGAGTGAGCCATTAGATGTTGTTTTGAAATAACGTGCATCTAACTTGTTAAGATAGCGCAAGTCATTCCAATAAGTAACGCCATCACCAACTTTAAGAAGAAAAGTATCAGTTTCTAAACCATACTCACCTTGCGCGAGAAGTGGATTTCGTGTAGTCCAATCGGCGGCTTCATCATGGCGAATCTATAACGTTACTTTAACTGAGTTTGTTGCCATTATGCTTCACCACCATTTACAATTGTATTCGCAATTAGCATTGCATTTGCTGGGATATACTCGCCGTCCCAATAGTATAGGATTTTTTCATCTAAGTCGAAGTACATCATAGATGTAGTTCCAACTGCTGGGAAGTTCGCATAAGAATCAAATAGAATTTCTTTGTCACTATGTTGTAAGTAGTAGCCAAAGTAAGTATTAAATTCTTGCTGCGTTCCCGTATATCCACTGTTTGCCGCGAGAGTATAAAGCTGCGCGCTTAAAATACTTAAATTAGTAGACTCCCAAGGATATATCATATGCATATTGGATGCAGTAGGGAGTGGCGGCATATCAGTGGTTTCATCTGGCGCTTTATTAGAGTCAAGCCAGTTATATACATAAGAAAGGCCGGCGGCACGAGGATGAGGAGGCATAATGTTAGAGTCGTATTCTAACAATAGGTCTCGTGTCGCACGGCGCGTAGAGTTCATATCTGTTATATTAAGCTTCATCATTATGCCTCCTTTGTGTTAATATTATTCGCCTTCCGGCTCGATTTCAGGTTCAGTTGGTTCTTCAGGGTTTTCTGGCTCAGCGGGAGTAATTACAGGGAAGCCGCCGATGCTATCACGAATAATGATTTGACCATTAGCCTGGGATAGGGTTACGGTTGACATTACGCGAGTTGTAGAGCCTGCATAGTTCTGTGATAGACGAGAATAATATTCAGATTTTGCCGCGCGAAGTGCCGCTTCGGTATCATCATTATATGAACGGCTATCAAAGTTTTTTGGATAATTTGGCATTACGGAAAATATTCCCTGTGGGTTTGCATCCGATATAACAACCTGAGTTGCGTTTACAATAAAAATATTTCTTGCCATATTTCATTACCTCACTTATTATATGTATTTTGGAAACATAAAAATGTGTCCAATATTTTATATCAAATTGGCTTTATTTAAGCCAATTGGATTTTGTTTAGTGTGTCCAATATTTGATGGACACAGAGCTATTTGTATTAGCCCAAATGCTATTTGTACCTTTTAGGGATTTGAGCTAGGATGATGTTTTTTGATAATGTATTGGTGTTGCTAATTTATATACAAATTGTGCTCCTCCAGTCTCTGTAAATAAATTACCTAGTTTTGTTGTATCAGATATTTCTTGTGGTAAGCCAAAGACAACTCTTATTAAACCATTTGCAGCAATATAAAAACCAGTTTCATATGGCTAAATTAAATGTGAATCTGTTAACATTGTACCAACTGGTTTAAATATGTTACATAGTAATCTATTATTATCTAGACTAGGAAGCCATTCTTCCTATGGAAAAGATGACTACGTTGCTCCAAGATAGGGGGCATAATTATTATTAGTGTTTGCAATAACTCTCAAGGTAGGATCAGAAGTATTATTAAAAGTAAAAGAAGCATGCGTCTAAATTAAATCCCCTGTAATTAAATCAAAATATCCACCATATAATGTCATTCCTAAGGATATACTTGTATCATTAATAGGATTATAAGAAAAAACAAACTAGACTGTGACGTTTTTAAGACCAGGATATAATGCTATTGCTAGCTAATCTACTACTTCATTATCATCCGGCCATTCTAAAGTAGTAGTATTCGTTTGGTGTGATAATTCATTTAAAGTTATGATAGTTGTTGTTAAAGTTTTTCCTGAACTTCTTAATACAAGTCCTATCTTCTTTGAAGAAAAAGTCTTACTTTCTGTATCACTCACTATAGTTACATATCGTGGCTAATTTTTATATAGTGTAAATGGAGTAATAGAAAAATTAAACATTCGTGTTGTATCTGCCGTGCCTTCAAAATAAAATTTATTTTCTCCTAAATAATATGGAGTTACCGGCCCATTTGCGACTGATTCAAAATTAATTGGATCTAAAGAAATATAACTAGAAGATGAAAATAATGTTATATTTGTACTTCCCACAAAAGTACCAATATTAGTTGGGTTCTGAACACCATCACATAATAATGTAGGAAGAAAATTAACTTTTGCTGATTTAAGTGGAGCAATTAAATCTGTATTAAAACTTGCAATATTACCACTTGCAGACTCGATATGAGGAGTAGAACCAATTATTCTTTTTCTTGTCGCAAGAATATCTACTGATTCATTAAATTCATAAGTTAAATCTATGGCTTCATTAGTATTTGCACATAGTACGTTATTTCCTTTATAAGTTTTTATCTGCTATGGTAATATGTTTCCAACTAAAATATCTTCAACTCTGAAAGCGTATTCTACTGGATTATTTTCTAAATATTCAGTAAAATCACTTAAACTATAAGAAGATGGTATATATAATTTTAATCTTTTGTTTACGGTTTCAACCCAAAATGTCCATGCTTTATTCTAATCACTGTCACGAGTAAATCTATCAATATAAACATATATATTTCCTGTAGGAATCTCGGAAAACTATGGCGCAGCTATAGCTATGCATCGTACAGATGTACCAGAAACAATTCCTCTATCTGTCATAGTTTGAGTTCCATCTATCAATACTTTTGTTCTATTTTTGTAGATATTACCTGTAATTAAATCTACATAGCCACCATATAAAGTATTGTTAAATGGTTCATATGAAGTCGCCGTATCTCCAACTTCAAGCTAATAATGATAAGATAGAAATTCATTAGCGGTCATGCCAGACTTATAAAATAAAATTCCAACATTATCATCTTGAGTTAAAGTAAAGGTATGATAAGTAGTATTCATTGCTACACCATTCAACTACCT
>JAEEGL015114029.1_pt1 | contig 29065 bp, 22 predicted proteins | sample 9134231 | NCBI WGS metagenome assembly JAEEGL01 (sample SAMN16246548, study PRJNA631951) | gut metagenome | biome: gut microbiome; feature: rumen; material: fiber-attached | host: Bos | place: Iran: Karaj | collected 2018-10 | reverse complement strand
TGTTGTTCCTGATTTACATGGCAGGGCAGATTTTCTTCTTAAGCTTTTAAAATATGTTGTTCCGCATAAATTTATTTCCAGTGACTTTTTACAGCAGCATTCAGATTCAGAAAAAGCTTTTACAGTTTTAGATTTACTCATAAATGATGAAATAAAAATTGTTTGTGTCGGCGATGGTGTTCATTCTGAAATCAGGGGCTATGACAGATGGAAAAAAGCTTTTGCTGAATATAATAAAACAGGAAATATCTTGACCCCGGAAATGAATGAAGAAATGAAAGAAAATATTTCTACAATGCAGATTGTAATGGAGTTAAAAAACACTTTTCCGGAGAACTTTCATTTTCTAAAAGGCAATCATGAAAATGTTTTAAATATTACTGACTTCCAGAATTACAGCTTCAGGAAATTTGCACAGGAAGGCGATATGTGCCGGATGTATTTACAGGAGTATTACGGAGATTTAGTTTTGCATTTAATCAGTGAGTGGGAAAATCTTTTACCTGTTTGCGCTCTCTTTAATAATTATGCCGTAAGCCATGCTGAACCTGCAAAGAATTACACTAAAGATGAAATTATAAACTACAAAGACCCTGAATCTGATGTAATTATTGGTTTTACCTGGACTCCAAATGATGTAGTAGAAGACCAGACGGTTGTTAGTATATATAATCAACTAACGAATGGTCGGCAGTCTTCGTCTGATGCTTCAAATTTGCTGTGGTTTGGAGGGCATAGACCTGTTCCGGATAAATATTTAACGCGACAAAACGGAAAATATGTACAGATTCATAATCCTGAAAAAATGAATGTTGCAATTGTAAAAATAGGAAATGAATTTAATTTTGATGAAGATATTGTAGAGGTAAAATAAATGGCACAATGTCCTGAATTTATTGGAAAATATAAAATTGATTCGATTATAGCAATTGGCGGAATGGGAACCGTTTACAAAGCTTTGCATCCGTCTTTAAAGCGATACGTAATTATAAAAAAGCTTACAATCAGAGCCTCTGCGCAGACAATCCGGGAGAGATTCAAAAGGGAAGCACAGATACTTCTGGATTTATCGAGCCCGTACATTGTAAGGATGTTCGATTATTTTTCTGAAGGAAGATCAGATTATATTGTTTTAGAATTAGTTGACGGCTTTTCACTTGATAAGGTTCTTGAAAAACAGCATAAGCTTTCACCGCAACTGGCATTATTGATTTTACAGGATGCCTGCTATGGATTAAAAGCTGCACACCTAAAGGGCATTGTTCACCGTGATATAAAGCCCGGCAACATTCTGATTTCAAAAAAGGCGGAAGTTAAACTTGCAGATTTTGGAATTGCCAGCAGTGAAAAAGAATCTGCTTTTGAAAAAAATGATGAAAAAGCTACTAAATCTAAAAACACATACAGTGAAAACGAAAAGAAATTTGTCCAGAAAGAATTAACTCAATCGGGTGTTACATTAGGAACTCCGGCTTACATGTCTCCTGAGCAATTTGAAGATTCAAGAACTGTAGACTTGCGTGCAGACATTTATTCTCTCGGGGTAATGCTTTACGAAATGCTCTGCGGTAAAAAACCTTATGCGAGTGATGTCAGTGCAGAAAATATTTCCAGAATTAAAAAAGGTAAATACCTTCCGCTGAATAAAGCAAATAAAAATATTCCGCGGGTTGCACAAAATCTTTGTAAAAAAATGATGAATAAAAAAGCATCAAGAAGATTTAAAACTGTAGATCCAATTATTTCTAAAATAAAAAAAATTTTATCGCATTATGACACTCATGAAATCAGGGTGAGTTTAGCGCGGATAATCTGCTTGCCGAATGAAGTTAAAATGCCTTCGTATCCTAAGAAAAAAAATATTCCGCTTAGAATTGTACTGTCAATTTTTTGTGCTGCTTTAATTGCTTTATCAGGTTTTATCTGCTGGCAATTGGGCTTTATTCATGCAACTGTATTGCGCTTCTGGTACACTCCGGTTTCTATTGAATTAGAAATGCCTTCAACGGCAAGCGTTAATGCAGATTTACCTGCAAGAGCTTTTTTCTTTGTAAATGATAATGATTTAATTCCTGAAGTTTCTGGAATGAGAAGAGTTTTTTATGCCGTTAAAAATCAAAACCAGAAGAAGAATAAAATTTATAAAATCAGAAATGTTTATTTAAAGCCTGGATTATACAGAATCAAAATTGTAGAAGGTCCTTATGTCTGGTGGAACTCAATTGAAGTTACTTCTGAAAAAAAATTGATTCAACTGGATTATCTGAAGAATGCAAAAAGGGCAGTTAAGCTTCATTATTCAGTTACGGATCTTTCAACAGGAAAAGATTTAACTTCTACTTCTCTGATTCAAATTTTAATAAATAATGCCTGGGTAAATCTTGATTCAGTGGATTTATCAAAACTTGAAACCGGGACTGTGTATAAATTGTACATTTCAAATGAAGCGTACAAAAGTGAATATTATAGTTTAAGGCTTGACTGGTATCAGGATGAATTATTTATAAATGCTTCCCTGGAAAAGAAATAATTTCATTTTTGTGTTTTATGATTTTCGTATAATCGTGCTTTCACAACTTTTAATGAGGGGTTTTTACTTTCCATTTCAAAAATTGTTTTTTCAAGTTTCGCTTTTTTGCTTCTGTCAAATGCGAATAAATCTGTCTGGAAATAATCATCGCTGGAAATGAGGGATGAACAGGTGAGACCTAAAAGCCTTATTCCATGGTTCTGTTTGTATTTTTTATAGAATAATTTTTTAGCCGTTTCATATAATTCATCACTTGTTGTAATTGCGCTTTCAAAAGTTTCCTGGATTGTTACAGTTTCAAAATCTTCGTATCGGATTTTTACTGTTAAAGTCGAGGCCCTTACTTTTTGATTTAAAAGCCTCCACATTAAGTTTTGTGCAAGCTCGAATAATGCACCTTCAATCGAATACTTTTCCTGTAAATCATATTCAAACGTTTTCTCTATTCCTATCGATGGGTTTTTAGCCTGGTTGTTGAAGGTCATGCTTTTGTTGCCTCTAACAGCATTGTATAAAAAAGAGCCTGTGTTGTTTCCGAATAGAGTTGTTAAAAAACTTTCTGATTTTTCATAAATGTCTTTTGTGCTGTAAAAACCGCAGGATTTTATATGAGCTAAAGTTTTGTCACCGATTCCCCATACTTTATTCAGCGGTAAAGAAAGCATGAATTTTTCTTCATCGCCATTGTTCACTATTGTTAATCCATCAGGCTTATTTAAACCGCTTGCAATTTTAGAAACATACATTGAAGAGGAAATTCCAATACTTACAGTAAGTCTTGTTTCATTAAAAATTTCCTGCTTGATTTGTCTGGCAACATCTTCTTTTTTACCGAATAATTTTTCTGTTCCAGTCATATCCAGGAATGCTTCATCAATAGAAATTTGAGTTACATAAGGAGAGTATCTTTTAAATATGTTCATTATCTGATTTGAAACAGTTGAGTACAAAGAATAATTTCCCCTGACATAAATTCCCTCGGGGCATAACTGGACTGCTTTCGTTAAAGGCATTGCAGAATGCACTCCGTATTTTCTTGCTTCATAAGATGCTGTAGAAACAACGGCTCTTCTGTCTCCCGGAAGACCACCGACAATTACGGGTTTGCCTTTATATTCCGGGTGTTCCCTTTGTTCTACCGAGGCGAAAAATGCATCTAAATCAATATGAAAAAACACCTTCTCAAATTCGTTTTCCATAATTAATCAAATCCTTTAAGAAGCTGTCTTTGTCTGTAGATAAATTTATTGTCGTATGTAATTTTATTTAATGAAATCGAAATGCCATTATCATTTTCTGTCGTAAACTTGAGCTTTAGTTTGCCGGTAAAATTTTCGGGTATATATATTACATTTGTTTTATCATAAATTTTGTAGTTGAAATTACACTCTAAAACCGGTGAATTATTTTTACTTTTTACATAAATTTCATACAAATTATTTTTATCCTTGTTTTCAATTTCTATTTCATATAAAACTAAATTTTCTAAATCATTTTCTTCAAAGCTTATGTTAGTAAATTGCTCTGGTTTTTCTATGTACTTCCTGGTTTTATTTATTTTTCTGCTTAAAAATTGAGCTGAATTTGCTGTAATTATATATATAAATGAAACTATTACGAAAGAAATTATTGAAGCAAGGTATGTGTTTTTTGGTTTTAAGTAAATTATTAACTTGATGAGCTGCAGGATAAATGGATATAGGATTAATGAAATTAATACATTTTTTGTAAAACTGCAATTGGTTAAAAAATTAGAACTGATATAGTTTGAGTAAAAATTGATTATAAAAATTACTGCTAAAATAAAAAATAACAGGATAAGGGCAAAAACTAAATCTGATTTTTTAGATAGTTTTTTATTTGCTATAACAATTATTATAAACTCTATTAAGCAGAAAAAGTTTAGTGAAATATTAAAAAGCGATATATAAATGAATGACAGAAACGAAAATAAAATTTGTATATATCCTATCTGCTCTAATTCAATAAAATAATTCTTATTAATCCTGAATGAGTAGAAAATAAAAATGAAAATAGATGGAAGAATAAGCTTAAAAAACAAATAGATTTTAGGATGTAAAATAAGGGACCTGAATATGTTTTGAAAAACAACAATTGAGATTAAATAAAAAGTGATTTCTAAAATCGATAAATAAACATATTTTGCAGATAGATTATTAATTAAATTATTTTTAGTGATTATTGAGTTTGTATTTCCTGCTGCTTTTGCTGTTGTAAAAACAATAAATAATAAACAAAAAGCAAGAATTATAATTAATGTGAATGTAACAAACCATGCTTCAGTTATCCAGATATTATATTTTCCAAAATTTATATTTGAATAAACCTTTGGTGAATCCTGCAGCAAATCGTAATTTGAAAAGTTATTGCTGATTGATTTTATAATTGAAAAATCCTGAGCAGAACAATTAAAGGGCAGTATACACGATATAACATTTCTGTCGAAAAGAAGTGTGTTTTTATTTGAATCAAGAATAATGTTTTTGTCTTTAATCAGCGGGTAATAAGTGAATAAAGAAAAGCTTTTATTGTGTTCAATATAAGCTTTGTTAATGAACTTTATAAAATTTAAGGGAGTTAAACTTCCATCAGAAGTAAAGTTTTCAATTTTAGATTTTTTCTCCGCATATTTTAGTATTATTGCATAAGAATTTTCTTTATAGTCGAGTGAGTTTATATAAGCTTCAAAGCCCGCCTGGTGGTTTTTTATGACTTGTTCTTCATTATCGGAATACAAAACTAAATAATAGTTTACATTTTTTTTTTCTTTTTCCAGAAAGTGTATATAATTTATAAACTGATTTTTTGCTTTACAGAATAATTCCTGAGTCGCAAAAATGTATAAATTTCTGTCCGAGTTTTGATTTTCAAAGGAAATAATTATATTTTTAGGAAAACACTCTGTATAAAATCTTACTGTATCTAAAATTTTAAATCTTAAATCTAGTTGTTTAAGTTCGCTGCATACGATATTATATGTGGAAGTGGCAGAATTATTTGTTTCTTGTGAAAAAATATTGTTGTGTAAGCAGAATATTAAAAGAAATATAAAAATTTTTTTTCCACTATAATTTATCATGAATTAAATCATAGTAATTAAATGTTTGCATTGCAAGTGCCGATAATTAATGTATTATTCTGTTTTATAGATATATTATGCAGGGGTAGAGTGTTTTATGGGTGCAGAAAAAAAGAAATTTTTTCTTGATCTTCCATTGAAAGTGATTTTAACGGAAGAAGGTACTTCTCATTTTCTTAGTCATAAGAAGCAGCTTTTAAATTTAAAGCTTGCTGACAATAAATCTGCACATGGAATCAGTTTAGATCATTTTTCTCCAGCTTCAGTTCAGAATATGATTCATCTGGATTACATTTCAAGAATGGAAATTTCAATGCCTGAATTCGTTACTCACAGACAGGAAGTAATGGATTTATCAAAACTGATTGTATATTCAATTCTATATAAACAATTTGACAGGGAAACTTTTTCTGAATTAATAAAAACAGAATGTGTAAGACATCATAATAGAAATAATCCGTCACAATTAATTGATGAAAAAACAAGTATTCCTGACAAGCAACTCCGGGAAATTTTGTCTGTAAAAGATAATGTCATTCAGCAGTCGAGAAAGGCTATTTTAAATCCGGTGTGGAATAGTATTATGGCAAATAATGATTATTCTCCTGAAGAAAAAAATATTTATCTTTTAATGACAGAGAAATTCATGAACCGTCTGGGCTTATTAAACTGGTACATAATCACTAAGTTTTATAAGTCAGAAGGTTTTTCTGAAATCATCAACCTTTTAAGAAAACTGCTTGCCGTTTACATGGATAAGTCTAAAGTTGCTGAATATATTTCTGTAATGATGATGGAACTTGCCGTAAACTGTGAGAATAACAATATTCGTAAAGAAACAAAGCTTTTATATCAGGGTATTGATAATTCTGATACTTTAGTTTTTGATCCGGATGTAAGGGCAAAGGTTGTAAAGGAATTAGCCAGAAAGCATGAACTTGTATTCGTTTCATGGACTTTAGGTGGTGGTTCTACTGCAATTGGTAAGCAGGGGCTTTTGCAGATTACTCTTTATAATAAAGATGATCAGTTCCAGGAAGTTAAGGAAAACATTGAAAGTAAAATGTCTGCAAACCTTAGTAAAAAATCTTTGATTGATTTCTACAGACAAATGCCTGAAGGTCAGGAAGGAACAGATTTAGGTTTGTATTATTTGTCATATCTTGAAGATGCCTGCAAGAAAGTAAATATAAAATTTGAGTCAATTGTTAATCAATCATCTGCAAGTGATTTAACAGTTATAAACTTGAAATTTAATTTCTAAAATGAAGCGTTTTGTTTTATCTTTTTCTTTAATATTTCTCTCGTTAGTTTTTTGTATTTCATGCAATGATGAAAAGCCTTCTATTGGTGCTGTAGTATATAATATTGTTGTTGATTATAATTCGTCGGAAAGTAAACCTGACGTTAGGTTATCTGTATTTGCTGAAACGTTTTCTGATGTAAATCGTAATCATTCTGTTACTCTTGTAAATGAAGAAAGCGGAATGGAATGGACTTGCAATAAGCCTTCAAAATTACAGGATGATACAAAGAAAAACTGGATCGGTTATACAAATTTTAAATCGCCTTCAAATGGATTTTTTCAAAAAGGAACTTATATTTTCCGCTACAAGGATTTAAAAGAAAGGGACTGTGAAGCAAAGTTTTTGCTGGATTTTGATGAAACCTTATTTAATCTTTCAATGAATGAATTGCTTGAAAAGTTACCTGCCAATTCAAACAATAAATGTGTAATTTATAATAATAACAATAATGTAATTTTTTATGGCACTAAAAATGAGCGCTGGAATTTGAAGTCAGAAATTCTGGATGATTATGAAGATTTTTATTCTTTAAGGGATGTATATTTTATACCTAAAAATAATATTCTTTTTATAATGCCTTTAAAACATGACTTTGATTTAGATTAGTTTGTATGGGTGGGATAATAAATGGAAGAAGAAAATAAATTTAAGCGAACAATAAAAACTTATGTTTTGAGAGCAGGTCGAATGACTGACCATGAAAAAAAAAGTTATGAGCAGCTGAAAGAAATTTATTGTATACCGTTTTCAAATGAAAAAATCGATTATAAAAAAATCTTTAATAATGATAATCCTGTTGTAATGGAAATTGGATTTGGAATGGGTACAGCTACAGCACAAATTGCCCAGAATAATCCAGAAATAAATTATTTGGGAAGTGAAGTTCATGTTCCTGGTATTGGTAAACTTTTAAGCGAGATAAATAAGAGAGAATTAAAGAATCTATATATATTGCCATACGATGCACTGGAAATTTTAGATGAAATGATTCCAGATAATTCACTTTCCGCTTTTCACATTTTCTTCCCGGATCCATGGCCTAAAAAGAAGCACCATAAACGAAGAATGCTGCAGCGCCCGAGAACAGATTTACTGGCATCAAAACTAACGAACGGTGGGTATTTGTATTTTGCAACTGACTGGGAAGAATATGCTTTTAGTGCACTGGAAGAACTGTCTTTAACCGATGGACTAAAGAATAAATATGAAGCTTTCGCACCGCATCAGGAATGGAGACCACAGACAAAATTTGAAGCAAAAGGAATTGAAGCCGGTAGAAAAATCTATGAACTAATATTCGTTAAGCAATAAGGATAACTGTTATGGATTTATTTGATATTGAAGAAGAAACTAACAGGAATAAAGAACTACTGAACGTTAGTAAGGTTAACCGCATAAAGGAACTGGAAAAACTGATCACAAAATATCAAAATTCCTATTACAACGGTGAAGCAGAAATTGAAGATTCAGAATTTGATGCTTTATGGGATGAATTAAAATCCTTAGACAAAGAAAATCCTGTTTTATTAAAAATTGGTTCTGACAGCGGAAATTTTGAAAAGGCAAATCATGTAATGCCAATGGGAAGTCAGGAAAAAGCTTCAAGCCCGGAAGAATTTTATAAGTGGGTTGAAAAGCATTTGTATGATGAATATTTAGTTGAATATAAACTGGACGGAGCAAGCCTTGAACTTCAATATAAAAACGGACATCTGTTAAGGGCTGTAACAAGAGGCAATGGAACTGTTGGTGATGTAATTACAAATAATGCCTTAAAGATGAAAAATGTTTACAGTGAATTAAAAGACGCTGAAGGAAAGGTGTTTGATTTTACAGGCGGAATTCGTGGTGAAGTAATTATGACCCATTACATCCACCAGAAATTTTATTCAGATAAAGCAAATTGCAGGAATGCTGCAAACGGTTTAATGAAAAAAAAAGATGGTGAAGGCTGTGAAAATTTATGCCTGATTACCTATGATGTCTGGGCAACAGAAGGTGAACAGCCATACCTTGACGAAGAAGATAAATTAAACTGGCTCAAGAAGTTTGGGTTTGAAACAAGTCCTTTGAAAATCTGTAAAACTTATGATGATGTAATTAACTATAGAAATGAAGTAATGGAGACCAGGAAAAATCTTGAGTATGATATTGATGGTCTTGTTATAAAAGAGAGGGCTGTTAATCACGAAGATGCTTTGCGAAACAGACCGGACAGACAGATTGCATTTAAGTTCAGTCTTGATGAAGCAGTTTCTATTTTACGAAATGTTGAGTGGAATGAAACGGGAGCGACCTATACACCTGTTGCAGTTTTTGATCCTGTTGAATTAAACGGGACAACTGTAAAAAGAGCTTCCCTGGTAAATACAAATTTAATTAACAGCCTGAAATTAAAAATCGGAAGCCATGTTGTTGTTGTAAAAAGAGGAGAAATAATTCCTAAAATTATAAATGTTGTTGATTCTGAAAACACTTCTGAATGTAAGGAAATTGAAGTTCCAAAAATTTGTTCTGTCTGTAATTCAGTTTTAATTGATGAAGGTACGCGGCTTTATTGTCCAAATAAAAACTGTTCTAAAAAAGTTTTACATCAGCTGAAAAAGTGGATTCAAGTTTGTGATTTGCGTGATGTTGGAGATACATTAATTACACAGCTTTTTAATTCAAATGTTGTAAAATCAATCTCTGATCTTTATAAATTAACTGTAGATGTATTAACGCCGTTTTTCCTGAATGAAGAAAGTATTTCTCAGGAGAAAAAATCTTTGGGTGCTGAAAAAGTTTATAATTCAATTCAGTCCAGAAAAAATATTTCGCTTTCAAAATTTATTGCCGGCCTGGATATCGAAGGCATAGGCGAAACTGTAATGGAAAAAATTGAAGGTGCAGGCTACGATTCAATAGAAAAGCTTTTTTCGTTAACTGTAGAAGAACTCAGTCAGATTTATGGCTTTGCGGAAATCATGGCAAAAACCTTTGTAGACGGTATAAATGAAAATAAGGATGAAATTGAAAACCTTTTAAAATCATATATAACAATTGAATCTAAGTCTAAAGATGGAAAACTGAACGGCCTTTCCTTTTGCTTTACAGGAGAGTTAGTTTCAATTAAAAGAGCTGAAGCACAGAATCTTGTTAAACAAAATGGTGGAACCGTTAAGTCTTCTGTTGTAAAAGGTTTATCTTATTTAGTTACAAATGACACTTCATCAGGTTCATCAAAAAATAAAAAGGCACTGGAACTTAATATCCCAGTGCTTACCGAAAAAGAATTTTTAGATTTACTAAAATAAATTTATACGGAAATTTTATTCAGTAAAAGTAAAGTCCTGTGTGAAAAAGTCCGGGTTTACTGCAGCCATATTTAAGCGTACTTCCCAGTGTAAATGTGGACCTGTAGCAAGTCCTGTTGAACCGCTCAAGCCTACAAGCTCGCCGCAGGAAATCATTTGTCCTTCTTTTAAGTTTGTGCTGCTCATGTGGTAGTATAAGCTGTAAAGCCCCGGGAGATGCTCTATGACAACGCTCCAGCCGGTACTTACTCTGTCGGCAACTAAAACAACCTTACCGTCACCGCATGCTTTTACTTCAGTGCCTTCCGGGACACCATAGTCATTTCCGTAATGAAGGCTTGTAGATGATTTTCCGTTTGTGTATGCATAAACTCTTCGGTCACCAAAAAACGCAGTATATCTGTTTGATTCAACAGGCCTTACAAAGGGTTTTACATTATATACCGACTGAGGATTCACAGTGCCGAGAATTTCATTTAAGTGTTTTATTTCTTCCATCCTGCGAGGGCTGATATCATTTTTTATATTTGAGTTTTTTTCATCTAATTGCAAGGTTTCGCTGTTAAAATCTTTTTCAATTATTGTTACCGGTAAATTAAACTCGTATTCTTTTAGACCAAACGGTTTATATACAACCTTTAAGAATGAAGTTTCTTTTGTTGTAAAATAAGTTGAAAGCGGAATTCCTGTTAAAAAGTTCAGGACATTTGTTTTGTGTGCGTCCTTGAGGTTTTTATTCTGTAAAACATAAAATGCTGAAGAATCAATTTTTTTGTCTCCGGTGGATAAAAACAGCATTGCAGAAGTGTCGCCCAATTCAGCCTTTAAGTTTTTATTTTTTTTATCTGTAAGACTGAATTTCATTTTAACAAAGATTGCATCACCCTGTTTTACTTCGTTGTTGTAGTTTATGTTAATCTCATATTCTTCTGTTTTGTAGAAGGCTTCTTTTGCATGCATTGAAGTAACGGCGATTAAACTCATTAAGATAAACAATACTTTTTTCATTTTCATTTTAATGCTCCCATTTTATTTTATTATATAATTTACCAGTTTTCACTTTTTTTCATATCAACAATAACGATTTGTGGAATCTCCATTTTATTGAATAAGTTTTTTTCAACTCTGTATAAAATATCAACTCTGTCGCCGTTATTATATTCTGTCCTGAAAGAAGAACCTTTGTTCCAGTAAAGGCATGGCCACTTGCAGGCGTTTCCTTCAACACTGAATTTCAAGTGCTGCATTTCTTTTCCTAAAGCCTGTATTTCTTTTACTTCAAGATTTTTTGACATGAAAAGCAATTGAGCATTTTCTTCACCAAACGGTTCAAACAAATCATTTATTTTTAACAGATTCGGTGTCAAAAATTTTTGAGGAACTTCTGCATCAACTGTGTAGGTATTTTTTTCTGATTCAGTAAGAACAATATTTTTGCTGAGTTCTTTCAGTCGGTTTTGAAATTCATCCAGCTGGTTTTTCTTAAAGCTGAAGCCTGCTGCTGCTTTATGTCCGCCATAGCTTACAAACAGGTCGCTCATCTGTGAAAGGAATTGCGGTAAATCAAGGCCCCTGCAGCTTCTCATGGAACCGATGCAAAGGTCATCAACATAAGTCATAACCATTGCAGGAACATCAAATGTCGAGGCAAGCTTACCTGCTAAAATCCCGCTGACTCCCCGATGAATTCTCGGGTCAATTACAACGCAGAGATTTCCGTTATATTGGTTTATGGAAGTTTCACCCTGAAGACTGGAATAGCCCTGTGCATCACTTGTTAAGGTTTTTCTTAGCGTGTTTAATTCAACGATTTTATTTGCAATATTACTTCTTTCAACAGGATTATTATTTAAGAAAAGATTTGCAGCGAGTTCACTTTGTCCCATTCTTCCTGCAGCATTTAAGTTTGAAACTATAACCCAGCTTAAGTCGATGGAAGAAACTTTTTTTTCTGTAAGGTGAAGAACACTCATTAGTTCAAAAAGTCCAGAACGAATTTTGTGTTCATTTATCATCTTGATTCCATATTTAACAAAGATTCTGTTTTCGTTTTTCATCGGCATAATATCAGCAAGCGCTGCAAGTGCCACAAGCTGTAAATCGTTATTTTCTTTTTCTACATAATCTGGGATGAGCTTTTTAACAGTATACTGCACATAAGTTACAAATATATTAAAGAAGGCACCGATTTCTGTAGGCGAGTGATTTCCGTATTTTGCAAGAGTTGATTTAGACTTTAACTGACTTAACGAAAGGGATGCAATGCTGGAATTTATTTTTGAAAATTCTTCCTGAATGTCTACCAGATTAAATTCCTGTGCTGAACCAAAAATTTCTTTTAAAAGATTTTGATTCCGCTTTTTATCCCAGACTAAAATTAACTGACCTTTTAAGTATTCAAAAAATTTATTTTTTACAGCTGAAAAATTTGATTCAGTGATTCTTTCATTATAGACACTTAACGGAACTAAATTCCTCAGCTTTATGCAATTCAGTGAAAAGCCGTTCTCAATCTCTTCTACATTCAGCAGGGTTACATCAAGCTTATACCATTCACTGTGACTGAACCGTAAAGCAGAAACAACTTTGTAAGCAACTGCACAGCCGGAGATGTCTTTGAAAGGGTAGCCTGAGTTTTCCATTTTAGCATCAAGAATTACTTCTGCTTCAGGAACAATTTCCGGCGGATTGTGATGATCTAAAACGATAACATCAATTCCCAGTTCATTCGCATGCTTTATTTCGTTCACATTTGAAATGCCGCAGTCAACAGTTACAATCAGTGAACCAAACTGCTTTGCAAAATCATCAACTGCTTCCATTGAAAGGCCGTATGCATCATCACCTTGCGGTAAACGAAAACTTACATCGAGCCCAAGCGCCTTAAACTCTTCGTATAAAACTGTTGTAGAAGTAACCCCGTCAACATCACGGTCGCCAAAAATTAAAACTTTCTCATTTTCATCTTTGGCAGCAAGGAGACGGTCAACAACATCTTCCATGCCGTTAAACAGAAAGGGATTGTGCTGGAAACGTAAATCATCTTCTTTATAGAAAAGCATATCGTTTCCATTTGTAATTCCTCTCCTGACACAAATGCTTGCGGATAATGGATCTAAATTATATTTTTTTACAAGATTATCAACATCCGTTTTTGAGACAATTGTTTTTTTCCAGTCAGCCACTTATTTAATTTCCTTTAGAATTAATCTATTATTTTTAACTTCATCTGCACTATATGTTACAGTCGATTCAATTTCAGTATATGACTTTTCGAGCGCCTGTTCATCTTTTGCATAGTAATCCAGGATCAAATCGCCTTTGTGAACATAGTCGCCCTGTTTTTTTGTATATATGATTCCAGAATCAGCATCAACTGAATCTGTAGTTTTTGTTCTTCCTACCCCTAGTGAAATACATGCAAGCCCTGTTTTGTAAGCGTCTATCATTAAATATCCGTCCTGGGCTGCCTTTAACTGTGCATGATGTACTGAACGTCTTTTTCCCTGCTGTGAAAGAAGCTTTGCAGAGTCTCCGCCCTGAGAATCTACGTTCTGCAAAAACTTTTTCAGTGCTTCTCCCGACTCAACTTTTGCCCTGCACAATTCAATACCTTCACTGACAGTTTCAGCTTTACCGCCAAATACTGCCATTCTTGCACCAAGTTCATAAGTTAATTCCATTACATCAGCAGGACCTTTTCCCTGTAAGCATTCCAGCGTTTTTTCTATTTCAAGATAATTTCCGACTTTGTATCCTAAAGGGGTGTCCATGTTTGTTAAAAGTGCACAGGCTTTTTTGCCCATTGCCTGCGAGGTCTTTACGAGGAATGTAGCTAAAAGTTCAGCGTCTTCAATTCTTTTCATGAATGCACCAAGCCCGTATTTAACGTCAAAGACTAAAGCATCACTGCCTTCTGCAACTTTTTTTGAAAGAATACTTGAGGTGATTAACGGAACACTTTCTACGGTGCCGGTAACATCTCTTAAGGCATACATTTTTTTGTCTGCAGGCGCAACATTTTTTGTCTGGCCTATCATTGCATATCCGTCTCCGGCAATCAGTTTTTCAAAATTCTCTGCATCAAGGTTTACATTGTATCCTTCAATTGATTCCAGTTTGTCCAAAGTTCCTCCAGTGTGTCCTAAACCTCTTCCGCTCATCATTGGAATTTGAACGCCCAGGGAAGCAACGATTGGTGCAAGCGGCAGACTTATTTTATCGCCGACACCGCCAGTTGAATGTTTATCTACAAAAGGTCCTCTTAAACCTGAAGCTTCTTTTCCGTGTAAATCAATTACATCTCCTGAATGAAGCATGCAATCTGTTAAATAGCCTGTTTCTTCAAAGGTTAATCCGTTAAAGTAAATTGCCATCATAAGAGCTGACATCTGGTAATCAGGAATTTCTCCGTTTGTATATCCGTTTATAATAAAGCTGATTTCTTCTCTGGTTAATTGCTGCGGTTTAGTAAGTGTGGTTCCTCTTTTTTTTATGATAATGTCACTTGCTCTCATTTTTTCCTCCCAAGAATCTATACTATTTATTATACATCAATTATATATTTTTATTAATTTTTTATCACAAAATTGTTTCTCCGCTTTCCAGTGAGACTAATTTTCCTTCACAGTTGTTTTCGATTACATAAAACAGGAACTGCTTTAATTCGTTGTAAGCGCCTGATGAAATTTTTATTGCCCTGACCTGAGACGGTGATAATGAACTTATGGATGACAGGTACATAAGGCTTTCTTTCGATAAAGTGTACAGGAATTTTGAGTTTGATTTTTCTGCTAAGTTTTTTATGCAGTCGCTGCACACAAAAGCGTTCTGTGAGGAAATAAAATAAAACGGCTCGCTTAAAGTTTCTGTTTTGTTTTCACAGTGAAGGCAGTTAAAAGTGTTTGGTTCTGTTCCTGAAAGAATTAAGTACCGCCACAAAAATCTTATCAATGCAATTTTACATTCTTTTTCTGATGATGATTCCAAGCCTGTTAGAAAAGAGCAGAGCAGTGTAAAAGCGTTTTTGTATTCACCGGCACAGTGAGTCTTTAATATGACTTCGCAGGTAAAGGTTGCCGCACACATTTTGTATAAATCGTTTCGAATCGTTAAGTGTGATTTTTTTACATCGAAGTCAGAAATTTTTTTAAAGTGTTTTATGTTGTCTTCGTAGAAGTATAAAGTCCCGTAGTTAAGGGTTTGTATGTATGAACGCAGATGATTTTTAGGACCGCCGTAAAATGTAAAGTATTGAATCCCGCTGTCATTTGTTAAGGCTGTAACTGTCTGATTGTTTTCCCTGGATTTTTTTACGTTTAGAATTATTGCCTGTGTTACTTTGTTACGTTCACCCATACCGTGAATTATACACAAAATGAGAGATTTATTGTAGAATTAAAAAATGATTTGTAAGAGAAAAGTTATTGCCTTCATTTTTATGTTCACGGCTTCTTTATCATTTTTGTATGCGCAGGAAGCTGAAAATGATGCGACTGAACCTTTAGCAGATTTTGACCAGATTGTATTTTCTAATGGCAGTAACGAAAAGTCTTCATCGGGTTCATCAAGTTCGTCTTCATCTTCAAAATCAAAATCTTCTTCATCATCAAAAACTTCTTCTTCAACTAAAAAAACTGCTGCTAAAAATAAAAACACTTCTAAGAAAAGCAAAACCTATAATAATTCAATTGCTTTCTCTGTTGATTTTAATTCAGCCTCTATGCCTTCGTTTAAGCTGTTCTATGAAAGATATTTTTACTTTACGAAGGAAGTTGCTTTTAGTTTGCACGGCGGCTTTAATTTAAACTCATACACAGACTTTGAGCGCTTTCCTGCTGACTTTGATGAGTTTAATTTATGGGCAGGCGATAAAACTACCACGATTACACTAAACTGCCTTATGCTCGGGCTGCCTTATGTTTACTGGCTTTCGAAAGAGTTTGTCCTGATTTCAGACTTTTTTGATTTAGGCTGTGCAATAAATTATTATCCTGTCAGGCAAAATGATTTTGAAGTAGGTTTGAGTTTAGGCTTTGAGAATAATCCTTATCAGCTCAAAAGATACGGCTATACAAAAGAAAATGGCGAGCCATACTTCCTCTTTAATCCAGCATTCCCGATTAAGATTGAAGCAACTTATAAGCAGAGTCATGTATATTTTTCTGCCTTTGCAAAATATTCTTTCGAGCCTTTAATGACTGACTGGGGCAATAAAGATTTTGCTGAAGATAAAAGCCTGGCATCTGAATACATAATAAATAACTGCTATATATTCGGGGTTATCGTTTCGTACAGGTTTTAGATTTCGGGGTCTGTATACACAGCATATTTTCTGCTAGAATAAACGAAATGAGGCTTAGATTGAAAAAGTACATCCGATTTATATTTGTTTTTATATTCACAGTAATTTCATTTATTTCCTGTTCAAAAAATAAAGTTTCAGAATTAGAAAGGGTAAATTTGTTTTCATTGAATTATGGCAATTTCGATGATGAACTTAATCTTTTTGATCTTTCAAACATTGGTGAAATAAATACCAAGCTTATAATGAGCGACGGCTTCTTTTATATTTCAAACAGTGAAGCAAAAAAAATCATCAAGTTAAACAGTTATGGAGATTTGCTTTCAATCTTTTATAACGACGAAACTAATCCCCATCCTTTTATTGCAGACAAAAATGAAAACGGAAAGAATGCAACAAGAACTGCAACCTATTATCCCTTTAACGAAATTTCTTACCTTGCAGTTGATTCCTTAAAAAATTTATTTGTTGTAGAAAAGCTTCCTTCTGAGCGATGCGAGTTCGATTCAAAATTAAATATTTCCCTGTCGCAGGTAGTTCTTAGATTTGATACAAACGGAAACTTTATTGATTACATTGGTCAGGAAGGTCCCGGTGGAATGCCTTTCCCGTTTATAAAAAATATCTTCGTAATGAAAAATGGTGAGCTGGTTGTTGTTACTTCTGTCGGCCAGAGCTACACGGTTTACTACTACAAGACATCCGGCTATTTGCAGAAGAAAGTAATCATTAAAAGCGAAAACATTCCAAATCCATATTTAGCAGAAGACAAGGATTCGTACTTTTCAATTGGAGCAGTTTATCCTTCGTATGATTTAAAATTGCTTTACATGAAAGTTGATTACTATACAAGCTTTATTGATGATTCAACGCACGTTATGTCTGGAATCGATTATGAATCCACCCAGGTATATCCGCTTGATATTGAAACTTCATCTTATGGAGAGCCGTTTATTATTCCGCCGTATACTGAGCAGCTGTCGCAGGGATTTTCAGTTTTGTCTTATGAAATGCCGTATGATTTTATTGGTGTTACAGAAAATAACTGGATGTTCTTTATGGTTTCAACTGATGAAGGTTTGTGCATACAGATGATTCAATGTGACGGTCAGAGAAATATAACCCGCAAGCTGGATTTTAACAGACAGGAAAGCCTTTATTACAGTATAAACTTAGATAACACCGGAATAATTTCATTACTATCTGTAGAAAAAGATAAGGCTAGTATTGCATGGTGGCGTACAGATTCTTTGATTATGTCTGTATTAAAAAATTAGGATTAACTTATGGCATTTGGTGATGATTCTTTAGACGGTTACACAGAGGGCGATGAAGTTTTAACTTTTCACTATAAAAAAGGCTCGTTCAGGGAAAAAGAAGATGAGATTTACAGGAACCTTGCAACCGGAAAAACTAAAACAAGCCCTGGTCTTATAAAATCTTTATTTGCAACTAAAGGAAATAAATTTATGTTTGTAACTCTGGTTGCGGTAACAGTTTTTGCTTTTATGTGGGGCATTTTAATGGGCGGCGAAAACAGAAATTCCATAATGGGCTTAGAGGGAAATTTATCCTGCTTTACTTTTGACAATCAGGTTTATGTTACGCTGGAATTCAGCCCTGAGAAAAAAAACATTGAATACCCGGTAAATATCAATATGCTGTTTGAAGCAATAAATGTCGAAGGAAGTGTCTGCGAAAAAAATACAGACAGTATTGTAATTCTGGACAGAAATAAAACGCAGGTGTATAAAATTTTTACTGATTATGATGTTACTCATGTTCAATGCGAGCTTTCTAATGATGATAAAACAGAAGTAGTGCTTTTAAAGGCTCTTGTAAAGAAAAGAAAGTAACTTGTCATTCCGAACTAGTTTCAGAATCTGTATGTGTAAAGACTGACAGATGCTGAAATAAACTCAGCATGACGAGTCTATGCAAAATCAGCATGATGGCATTAACTGTTAACTAAAGGAAAAAGTTTTATTCTCCGATAAATAAAATAAGAAAAAATAATCGGAGCAAGAGGTTATTAATGACACAGTTTTATTTTTTATCAATTCTATTTAATATAATTGCAGGTTTAATTTTAGTTTATGGTGAAAACTTTTGTGCTGATATAAATTCAACTGAAGTTAGTACAGCAACTGATGAAAAAGCAGATGCATTTGAAGACAAAGCAAAAAAAGAAAATGCATTTATAAAAAAAGCAAATATCGAAGCAATCAGCAAAAAATTCGACAACCTTAACAATGAAATCCTACGCTTAGTAACAGGAATCTTGTGCGTGTTCGTTGGCCTTATGAAACTTCTTTCAGTTTACAGAAATGACATCCCGGTAATCGGCGATTTAGTTCCTGTAATTGCAGGCTTTGCAGGCGGTGCTTCTCTCCTGCTTGAATACTTTATAATTCATTCAACAACAAATATTGAGCTGACTGACAATGTAAAGAAAGTATTTATCGATTCAAGAAAATACATCGGCCTGTTCTGCTTGCTCGCAGGTATTTTGCATTTCATTTTCCCTCAAGTAATTCTTCTGTAGGCATTCAGTATGGAATCTTCTATTTCTATTGCTTGCATTGCATTGTATAAAAATAAAATTTTAATTGCTAAAAGATTAAATACTGGCGATATGGCTTGCCGTTGGGAACTTCCTGGCGGCAAAGTTGATGCAGGCGAAACAGAAACTGATGCCGTTAAAAGAGAGTTTCTGGAAGAGTTCGGTGTAAAAATTAAAGTAGGGGAATACATCTGCTCTACAACATTTGAACACAATAATAAAACACGAACTCTTAAGGCTTACAGGATTTTTGTACCGCACAGAGGCTTAATCTTTAAATATCATCTTACAGAACATTCTGAATATAAATGGGTTTGCTTTAATGAAATCCCGAGAGAACATTTCGTTGACAGTGATTTAAAAATTCTAACACAGGTACGCTCTTATGCAGAAAAAAATATTTAATTTCGTCTTTATTACATTATTGTTAATTTCTTTATCGCCTTTAAGCTGCAAAAAAGACCGTGAAATAAATACTCAGTTTTTAAATGAGCTGGATGTAGATGCAAACTTAAACTGGGCCGTTGTAATTTCACCCTATGCAAGTTTCAGGGCAGATGCAGGCTTTGAAAACAAAGTTACTTCCTATGCGCGATTAAATGATTTGTTCCAGGTGAAGGGCAAAAAAACTGTGGTGCAGATCTTAGACGAAAACAGTGAAGAAAAAGTAAAAGTAACCTGGTATAAACTTGACTCCGGATGGATAGATGAATCCTGTGTAAATATATTTGACTCAAAACTAAAGGCACAAAAAGCAATTTCACAAAATTTAACTGACAGCAAAAAACAATAAAATTATTTCCTCAGCAAATTATAAATCTCTTTTAGTCCGAGAATGGTTAAATTCTTTTCTACATAATCAAAAATTTCTGTTATAGGTTTTAACACGCTGTTTAGGCCGCCGGTAGCAATTACAATTACATCTTCTGGCTTTATGCCTGTCACTTTCTGCAAATCGTCTTTTAGTGATTTCACCAAAAACTCTACAAGCCCTTTGTATCCCAGAATAATTCCTGACTGAATGGATTGAATTGTATTTAAACCCAACGATGACTCTGGTGCAGTTAAGGGAATTACCGGCAGCTGTGCAGTGTTTGACGAAAGTGAATGAACCGCAGTTTTAAGTCCCGGAGAAATTGTAACGCCCCGGATGATTTTTTTGTCATCTGTAACAATCATTGTAAGTGCCGTTCCGAAATCAACAACGATGCTTGCTTTACCGCTGTATTTGGTTGCCGCATAAACTGAATTGCACAGGAGGTCAGTTCCAAGTTCATTTGTACCGCTTTCAATTTTTACAGGAATTCTTTCATCACTTAATGTTGTGCTGCTTAGAATTACTGGCTTTTTACCGCAGATTTTTGTGCACACAGAAATTATCGGGCCAGTTAAATCAGGCACTACAGAACTTACTGCTGCATCTTCTATACAGTTAAAGCTTATGTTTTCTGAATCAAGAAGTGATTTTAAAATTACAAGATATTCATCAGCAGTTTTTTTTGTGTCAGTGTTGATTCGCCATTGATGTAAAATTTCATCGTTATTAAAAATTGCTGCAACAATATTTGTGTTTCCAATATCAAATACAATAATCATCTTAGTCCTCAGGTAAGTATTATTAATTAAAAATAACTGTCATGCTCTCTCAATACAGATTCTGAAACTAGTTCAGAATGACTCAGCGAATTATATATGGTGGTTTCGAGAGCCTCAACCACCGGATTTTTTATTTTACAATATATTGTTTTTTTGATTTTGTTAAGTTAATATAAACCCATTATGGATACAATAATTCAACCAAAAGTTTTAAAAGGTTTTAGGGATTTTTTACCTAATGATGAAATCTTGCGTTCAGATTTAATTTCTAAATTAACAAAAACATATCAGTCATTTGGCTTTGTTCCAATTGATACTCCTGTACTTGAATACACAGAAATCCTTCTTAGAAAAAGTAATGGTGAAACAGAAAAGCAGGTTTTTAGATTTGAAGATAATGGTGGCCGTGATGTTGCACTTCGTTTCGATTTGACTGTTCCCTTTGCACGATATACAGCAACTCATAAAGAAGAATTATATTTCCCGTTTAAGAGATATCACATTGCTAAAGTATGGCGCGGAGAAAAACCACAGGCCGGACGCTACAGGGAATTTGTTCAGTGCGATTTCGACATTGTAGGAAGCGATTCTTCTACATCAGATTTTGAAACACTCGCATTAATGAAATTTGCTTTAAAATCAATTGGTGTTGAAAAAGTAACCATCCATGTAAATCATCGCGGAATCTTTAATAAATTCCTTGCCTTAATAAACTGTGCTGAAAAGTCTGATGATATTCTGCGAATCGTTGATAAGCTTGCAAAAGAAGGTGAAGAAAAAGTTTTCAGTGAATTAACAGAAGTTTGCGGCGACAGTGAATGCGCAAAAAAAATTCTTTCTTACATTAAGCCTGAAGAAAATTGGGAAAAAACTCTTTTACACATAGAAGAACTTTCCGGCGGAGAGAGTGAAGATTCTAAACGCATGAAAGAAATTTACGGAATGATGAAAGCAAGCGGCATAGAGTCTGCATTTGTTTTGGACCCTTCAATTACTCGCGGCTTGGACTATTATACAGGCATTGTTTATGAAACCTTCTTAGATGAGCTTCCTTCGATTGGTTCAGTTTGTTCCGGCGGCCGATACGATAATCTTGCAGGGCTTTATATGAAAGATAAAGTTCCTGGCGTTGGAGCAAGTATTGGTCTTGACCGTCTTATTGCCGGCCTTACAGAGCTTGGTATTGTAAACAAAAAAGGCTCTTATCTTGATGCAGAAATTTATAACTGCGACAAAAATCTTGCAGTGTTTTACCAGAAAATTGCAGGTGAATTAAGAAGTCTTGGAGTAAATGTAGAAGTATTTCCTGACTGCGTAAAAATGGGAAAGCAATATGCTGTTACCGATAAAAAATCTATTCCCTGGGGAATTTTATTTTCAGAGGATGATGTAAAAAACAACACATTGACACTTAAAAATTTAACTACAAGAGAGCAGTTTGAAAACATAAGTGTAAGTGAAGCAGCACAAAAAATTTTATGCAAATAGTTTTTAGTTTACAAAATCTTCAAATTGAACGCCGTAACCTGAAAAAACATCTTTAGTAAGGCTGCGGTTTTTTATTTTCTCTAAAAAGACAGGCTCAATTCCTACAGATAATTCTTTTTCAGTCCTCAAGATTCCTATATCTCTTTCCAAAACTTTTTCGCCTTTTTTTATGTCCCGCAAATAATGCAGGCTTCTGTTCGTTCTTCCATAATTTGCTTTTTCACTTTGAGAAAGTTTTTTGATTCCGTCTCCAGCGCATTTAGTTACTTTTTCTTCACCAAACTGATTTATCATCTGCTTAAAAATTTCTTTCCGTGCATTTAACGGTACTTCATCCAGAAAACCTGCTTCCAAATTCTTTGTACTCAAGATTTCTTTTTTCCATCGTTCAATCAAGGCAAGAGTCTGATGCACTTCGTAAACCATAAGCGAAAAATTTTCAGGATTTAAAGCTACCGGATCATCAAGACCGTCTGTTTCATTACTGAGCGTTATGTGTTTTTCAATTACTGTTGCTCCATAAGAAGCTGCAAGGACAGGAACTAAAACCGGGTTCAAGGAATGGTCGCTGATTCCTGTATTTATGCCGAATGTGTTTCTTAGCGTTTGCACCAGGCTTACATTGTAATCTTCTTCCGGCGTCGGATAACTTGTAGAACAGTGGAGCAGTGTAAGACATTCATTTTTTTCTGCGATGTTATCTTTTAAAATTGTTTCTACAGCAAGTTCAATGTCTTTTAATTTTGAAACACCGCTGGAAATTATAATGGGGATTTTTTTGTACAGCGGAGAAAGCATTTCTAAAAGCTGAACATAATTTAATTCCGGGCTTGCAATTTTTATATAATCAGGAGAAAGTTCTACCAATTCCTGCAATGATTTTTTCCCGAAAGGAGAGCAGGCGAATTTAATGTTTTTTCTGTAAGCATAGTTTCTGCATTTTTCATAAAAATCTTTTGAACACTCAAGTTCCTTAAATCTATTGTATAAACTGATTTTTCCTGTTGGCAAAGAAACAAAGCCTGTGTTCGGGTGAAGAATTTCATCAGCATAAACCCATTGAAATTTTACAGTGTCGCTGCCACAATCCTTTGCTGCATCAATTAAAGAATATGCCTTATTTAGATCTGTATTATGTGAGGTACCAATTTCTGCAATTATGTTCATAAATTGATTTTACTACTTGCGAAATAATTTGTCATTGTTAAAATATTAGTATGATTAAATTTATAAAGAAAATATTAACAGCATTAAGTTCGAATACTGACAGTGCCCTTATTAGTCATGCATTGTCCTGTGGAATTCTTTTAGGTTTTATGCCTAAGAATAATCTTTTGTGGTATTTAATTTTTGTATTTATATTTTTTATGCGGATACAAAGAGCAACCTTTACTATTTCAGTTCTTTTAGGTTCAGCTCTTGCAGTTTTTATGGATCCGCTTTTTGATAAGGTTGGATGTTTCATTCTGTCGCTTGGATCACTTGAGCCGTTTTACATTAAACTATTAAATATCCCGTTTGTTGCATTTACTAAGTTTAATAATTCAATTGTAATGGGCTCATTAGCCTCAGGAATAATTTTGTATGTACCGTTGTTTTTTATTGCCCGCCTTGTAGTATTTTTGTGGAGAAAATTTTTAACTCCTGCCATCAGAAAAACAAAGCTGATTAAACTGATTTCTACTATTCCGCTTATTTCAAAAATTACAGAGTTGGCAAAGTGATGAGGTGATGTATGAGTGCTAAAAAAAATGAAATAAAACCAGCTGAAAAAAAAGCTGTTTCAAAAAAAGCAAATAAAAATGAAAAGAAATTTCCTGTGAAAAAACTTCCTGCACTTTTTAGAAAGAAGCTGGATGAAAAGAAATTCGATAAAAAGATTCTTTCTAAAATTTATATCCCGCAGGACAAGGATTATATTTCATCACTTTATAAAAAAACTACTGAAAACGAAAAAGTGTTTTATGCAATTCCAGCTGACTCGCAGTTTACTAAAACTGATTTAAGCCGCTTAAAAGTTCTGGCAAAAGAAATAAAAGGTCAGAAGGGACGCATTAAGTTTTTGCCGTTAATCGCCACTGTTTCCTTTATTGTTGCATTAGCAGTTGTTGTTTCTATCTTTAAAAACCCTATTGCTAAAAAAATTATCAAGGGAACCTGCGAATCAATTTTCACTGCAAAAACTGATATAAAATCGGTTAATGTAAAATTCTTAGATTCATTCATCAAAGTTAATTCAATTCAAATAGGAAATAAAAATTCTGAATATAAAAATTTATTTGAAGCAGAAACAATCGTACTTGATTTTAATTTGACTCAACTCTTAAGGGGACACTTTGTTGCAGAAAACCTTGAAGTGTCAGAAATGAAATTTAATACAGACAGAACTACAAGCTGCCGTCTTCCGCTGAAAGAAAAGGCTGAAAAGAAAGAGTCTAAAGAATCGCCTTTTATGAAAAATTGCAAGGATAAAATTCTTGAAGAAACAAATTCCTGCAAAGAAAAACTTCAGGCCTTGTTTGGTGATTTGGATATAGCTTCTTTAAGCGAAAAAATTATGACAGAACTGAAAACTCCGGCCCTCTGTGAAGAATTAAAAACTGATGTTCAACAGACAATCGGCAAGTGGAGTTCTAAGCCTAAAGAAATTGAATCGCAAATTGCTACCTTTGCAAAAGATGTTGCTACGCTCCAGAATCTTAATGTCAATTCTATAAAGGACTTATCTGAATTAAATAAAAATCTTACCCTTATAAAAAATACAATTTCTACCGGACAGAAGCTTTCGGGAAACATTAAATCAATTACTGATGATTTTGATAAGGATGTAAAAAAAGTTTCTTCTTATTCTAAACAGGTTGAACAGTCTGTAAAGGATGATAAAGCTTATGTTCAAAACTCTGTAAACGGAATAAAAGATACTGTTCTGGGTGCAAAACAAATCTTTACTTCAGCAATTCAAAGTTTGGGTTATAGTGTTTTAGGAAAATATTATCCTTATGCTGAAAAATTAATTTCTTACGGCGTAAAGCTTAAGAATGAATCAAATACAGGCGATAAAACTAAACTGGCAAAGACTGAGAAAAAAGAGAAAAAGGCAAAGATTAAAAAGGTTAAAAAGGAAAGGCTTAGCGGAACAACTTTCTGGTATGGAACTGATTATCCTTCGTTTTACATTCAGAGGGCATTTGCTTCAGGACCTGCATTTAAGTGCGAATTGAAAGAGCTTTCAAGTAACCATAACTTAACGAAAAAAGCTTCAACTGTTGCTGCTGATTTTATTACTGCAGAAATTTCTCATAAGATTAACGGCGTTTTTGATATCCGCACAGATTCTGCTGCTAAAATGATTCATCTTGATTACACAGGTTCAGGCTTTAATTTTGATGTAAAGGATTCAGAAAATTCAGAAGGCAATGGAATTCCATGCGCACTTGGAAAAGCTGACTTAAAACTTTCCGGTGATTTTGATGAGAATTACTTTAGGGCTTATGGAAACGCTTCATTGAATCCGCTGACACTTAGCTCAAATGGCTTTAATAATGAAAAAATTGATTCTTACTATAAAAAGGCTTTAGCTCAGGTAACGGACTTAAAGCTGGGCTATGAGGTTTTGTTCAGCGATTCAAATCTTTCTATGGATTTAAATGGAAACTTTGCAGAAAAATTCGTTAATGCGCTTAAAGGTTTTGCAAGCAGTGCAGGCGGTGATGCAGCAAAAGACATAATGGCAAAAGTTAACGAAAAGCTTGGTGCTTCATCGAATGAGTATTTATCTTCTATTTCCGACTTTAATTCTATTCAGAGTCAGCTTGATGTACAGAGAAATAATCTTGATAAGGCTATGAGTGATTTGAACAAAAAACAGGCTGAACTTGAAGCAAAGATAAAGAATTACGCTTCTTCTGCCGCTAAGGATGCTGCGAAAGAGACAACAAAAAATGCAGCCGGCAACCTCTTGAACGGACTGAAGAAGTTTTAGTGTATTCGTTACCTGTCATGCAGAGTAATAACCTGTCATGCTGAATTTATTTCAGCATCTGTGAATACAGATTCTGAGACGAGCTCAGAATGACAGAATTTCGTCACCCTGAGTAATAACCTGTCATGCTGAATTTATTTCAGCATCTGTACTTGCAGAAATTCTAAAATAGAGCTCAAAAAGACAGAGTTTTCGTCAAAAACACATTATTTTTATCCTTTAAATAATTAAATACTACAAAGTTGAAATGTATAGTTATTTGATTATAATTATAATATGAGAAGAATCAAAAAGTTTTTAATTAGATCATTATCATTTTTATTGTTAACTTATACATTTAATTCCTGCGAAAATTTTTTAGATGGTGGACTACAAAAAAATAGTCTCGATGAACAAATCTCTTATGCAAATGCTTCGTATATTCCCTTACAGATTAAGTCTATTGATTCAGCAACAGACAGCATTTACCCTTTGGCAAACATATATGAAAAGAAATACAAAAAGGGCGACAGTCTAAATTTATCTTTTGAAGCAAAAAGTGGATATCAGTTTCTGTACTGGAAAGCTGAACCAGAAGGCAGTGTTTCATTTGCTGATAACGATATTACACAGAAAAACACTAAAGCTACTATAAAAAAAGAAGCTGCCAAAATTATAATTGAACCATATTGTGTTGTACGCCCGTTTCCTGTAATTAGTCCTGATTCAACTGGCGGTGCAAATCCTAAAAACACCTCTGTAATCATCAATTTCAATACACCGCTTTCTATTTCAGCACAGGATCTTGATAAAGTTGAAATCGTAGATGAAGCCGGTTATTCTGTAAAAAAATATTATAAAGCTCCTGTAATAAATGAAGATAAAACTGTAATTACTTTTGAGCCGAGTGATGAAAATCATTTTGATCTTATAAGCGGTACAATGGATTTAAAAGTAATTGTACCTAAAGACTTTTACTATTCTGTAGAATATTTTGACGGAAAAGAAAAAGTAAGTACAAAGGTTGAAATGTCTGAAAAAAAAGAAAGTGTATTTACTATAAATCATGAAACTAAAAATTATGCGAATATAACAGTTCCCAGTAATATAGCAAACGGCCGCTGTAATATATCCGGAGGATACCAGATTTATGAATATGAACCCGTTGTACTTCAATTTACATTAAATGATTACTGTACTTTTGACGGATGGGAATTCAGTTCAAATAATACCTTACAGTATTCAATTACTTCAGATTCTGAATATGTATATCAAAATGAAACTCCTGTATTAAAAATAACTTATCCTTCACAAGCAGAAGCAGAAGCTTTATTGGAAGACAAAATTGTTCAGATAAAGCTTGAATTAATAAAAGGAGTAACATCAAGAGGAATTATTATTAATCCTAAGGCTACTGAAGCACTTACAGTTTCAACTCTTGTACAGGCTCTTCCTTCTCACGGTATTGTAAGCTCTGAATCGACTGTATTTAAAAAAGGATATCCGTTCAGGGTTTCTTTTGAACCAAATACATCAACAGTTAAATTTAAAAGATGGGAAGCCTGGCAAAATTATGGTACAGCAGCTGCACAAAAACTTGATGATTCTATAATCGAATTTACTTCACCAAATAATCTGGAAACAGAAGTTTTAATAAAAGAAGTTTGTTCAAATATTCGTATAATTCCATTCTGTCTTGAGTTACCGTCAATTACATTCAAAAATCCTTCATGCGATAAAAATAAAAACGCAGGTTCTATTGCTCCATTCGGTACATTTATTGAATCCTATAACGAACCATTTTCTGTAACAATTGCCTGCAATGAAGCTTATGCCTTTGCTCCTTTCCAGGACAAATTTAAAATCGGCCGCTTTGTTATTTATGATCCTGACGGTAATGAAGTTACAGATTATTCAGATTTACTTGAAATTGATTATAACACTCTTATAGTGTCTGAAGATTATTCTTCTGTTCAGGTTAAGATGAAAATTCTTGAAAACGAAGAAAAGAGTTTTACCGGATATACAATTACAGCAAATATTGACAAGCGCCCGGAAGTTACATATTCAATTCCATTTACAGGAGCTACAGATATTTCCCGTTCATTCCCTTTAAGATTTTATTTTTCTAAAGAAATGGACTGGAACACATTTAATTTTAATGAACAGGGATATTCAGACAAAATAAGCATCTGCTGCCTTGATAGTCCGGCTGATTTAGTAACAGAAAGCAATAAAAACTCAGGGCAAAAATATTTTGGAGCTCCAACATTTGATAAAACGAATAAATACATTAAAATTCCTTCCATTAGTAGAGACGAGCTTCACTGGATTCCAAAAAATACCTTTGTTGTAGTAACAATTGCAAGTGATGTAAAAGATTTGAATGGAATTCCTCTTGGAAAAGATTATGTCCTGCGCTATACAACAGGAAAATCTGGCGATAGTGAAGGTCCTGATATTAAAAATGCTTCATTTAAATATAAAGAGACAGATTCAGAAATTACAATTGCAGAAAAACTTTGGAATGAAGATGTTAGCGTTTATAATGATTATGTTATTTTAAATGCTGATACTAATATTACAATGATAAATGGTGAAGATGGGGACGAATGTAATAATAAATTCACCTTTAGTTATAAAGCTACAGATCCATCTGGTGTTGAACAAATGTATGTTACTGAGCGTCTTGTATTTGTATCTCCTGGCGAACAGATAAGGGATATTAACGGTAATTTAAGAACTGCTCCTTCTACGGGATGGACCTTATTTAATTATTCTTCAACAAAAGTTATAGATTCATGGCTTGGAAGTTCAGGAGCTCTTACAGATGATCAGGGAAATGTATGCTTCTTTAACAGAGAAGATTATGAAATTAAAAAACAAATAAATAATGAATGTACTACTCTTGAAAATGATG
>JAEEGL014322339.1_pt1 | contig 29065 bp, 9 predicted proteins | sample 9134231 | NCBI WGS metagenome assembly JAEEGL01 (sample SAMN16246548, study PRJNA631951) | gut metagenome | biome: gut microbiome; feature: rumen; material: fiber-attached | host: Bos | place: Iran: Karaj | collected 2018-10 | reverse complement strand
TGGAGCCTTGCCGACGCCGATGTGGAGCACACTGACGGCTATCCAGGCTGGGCACCCAACCCCAACAGCGCCATCTTGGACGTCGCAGTGAACTGCTACAAGAAACGCTTCAACAAGGATCCTAAAGTCAGGGCCATCCACGCTGGTTTGGAGTGCGGCCTCATCGGTGACAAGATTCCGGGCATGGACATGATCAGCTTCGGCCCCACCCTGCGTGGTGTGCACTCACCCGACGAGCGTTGCGAAATCGCGACAGTCCAGATGTTCTGGGACTTCATGTGCGACATCCTGAAGAATGTGCCAAAGGGTGAAGCACCCAAAGCAAAGAAGACGGCGGCTGCAAAAAAGGCTCCCGCTAAGAAAGCACCTACAAAAAAAGCCAAGAAATAATGCAGGTTTAACCTAATTTGAAAGAGTCCGTTGGGGTTTCTGACGGACTTTTTCTTTTCAGAGCCATCATATTCACTTCAAATTTTGATGTGAATATAGGCATTATTTACCTCAAACGCCATTTTTATACGAAAAAAGGCTGCTTCCAAAGAAACAGCCTTTTTCTTCAACCATCGTTGTTTTTACTTCGTCTTATCCGGCCAAGCGGGAATCTCGGGGATGTCGGGATAACCTTTCATCTGTTCAAGGATGACCTCAATGGCCTTGTTCAACTGGTCGTCGATACCCTCAAACTCGCGAGCAGGATCGTTGTCGATGACGATGTCGGGGTCCACGCCGTAGCCTTCGATGACCCAGTTACCTTTCTCGTCGAAGGGAGCAAACTCGGGACGGGTCAGCGATCCGCCATCGATGAAGGGCAGACTGCCACGGATGCCGACCACACCACCCCATGAACGCATACCGATGGTCGTGCCAATCTTGTGTTTCTTGAACTGATAGGGGAACAAGTCGCCGTCGGACGCAGAATACTTGTTGAACAACAGCACTTTAGGTCCAAGCATCATCCTAGTAGGCTTTGTTTCTGGCTCGCAGTTGCGCATCATGTCGTACATTGACAACTCGCGGCGCAGACGCTCCACAATCATCGGGCTGACGTTGCCACCGCCGTTGCCACGGTCGTCGATGATGAGGGCCTTCTTGTCTAGTTGAGGATAGAAATACTTGGCGAACTCATTCAAGCCTTCCACGCCCATGTCGGGGATGTGGATGTAACCTACCTGACCATTGGTGGCCTTGCTTACCTTCTCCACGTTGCCTTGCACCCAATTGTAATAATACAGTCCGGTTTCGTCGGCAATAGGTTTCACCACCACATCACGAGCACCGCCTTCAGAAGCCTTATTATTTAAGGTGAGCAGCACTGCCTTGTCAGCTTTGCCGATGAGGGCAGCGTACATGTCCTTCATGTCCTTGGTGCTTTGGCCATCAATGGCGATAACGTAGTCGCCTTCCTGGGCATTCACGCCGACTTCCGTCAGCGGCGAACGGGTCTTGTCGTTCCAATTCTCGCCCTTCAAGATCTTGTCAATCTGGTAGTATCCCGACTTGTCGCGGTGGATGCGGCAACCCAGCATACCCATGGGAATGCGTTCGGGTTTCATGCGGTCGCCTTCGCCCACGTATGCGTGGCCAATATTGATTTCGCCAATCAGTTCGCCGATGAGATAGTTCACGTCGTTGCGGTCGGCGCAATAGGGTAACAGTTTACCGTATTTCTCCTTCATTGCAGGCCAATCCACGCCGTGCATGTTGGGTGCATAGAAGAAATCACGCATCTGACGCCAAGCCTCGTTGTAAATCTGCGTCCATTCAGTGCGCAGCTCCACCCACTTCTTCATGTTGGAGAGGTCGATTTCTCCATCGCCGCCGCCTTTTCCAGGCTCACCAGGCTTCATGCCAGGACCACCACTCGGACTACCGCCGCCAGGCATCGGGCCTTTCGGGGCATTGACCACCTTGTAGCCACGACCTTCGCGCATGAGCATCTTCGTACCATCGGCAGAGAGTTCGTAACCCATGCCGCCGCCAATGTTTGTGACCTTCTTAGATTTGGCATCGAAATAATTGAGACCACCGCCGTTACGACCGACAGCTACAAAGTACAAACCATCCTCAACTCCCGTCAGGTTCCAGTAACGTCCTGCGTTGACAGGTAGTACCACTACCCTATTGCTGATGCCCTCAAAGTCAATCTTCACCTCCTTGGCTTCTTTCTTGCCTTCGGGCTTGAAATCAGGTTTACCACCTTTCGGGCCAGGGCCATCAGGTTTGCCGCCCTTAGGTCCGTCCGGTTTGCCCTTGAACTCGTCTTTGGGGCCTTCATTGTCGCCTTCGGCCTTCACTTCATCGTTCTCAGTAAGGAAAGGAGACGGTGTATCTTTCTGCAAGGTAAGTAGATATACCTTGGACATATCGGTGTAAACATGGTTCCACTCCAACCAACCGTATGTCGGGCGGAAATCGCGCTCGGAGGTGAAATATAGGTACTTGCCGTTCTTGTCGAAGGCAGGCGAAGAGGCGTTGTACCAGCCATCAGTGACGACCTCATCCTTGCCCGAAGCCACGTTGTAAATGTGGATGCGGCTCACAGAAAAGGTGCTCGGCATGGCGTAGGCAATCCAGCGACTGTCGGCCGACCAGCAGAACTCGTCCATTTCGCCAGCCTTACTTTCAGCCACCACAGTAACCTTTTTCGAAGCCACATCAACCATATTGATGCGGTTCATCTTGTCGTCCCACAGAATCTTCTTGCTGTCAGGTGACCAAACGAGACTATATTTATAGGTGTCTGAGTTCGAGGTCAGTTGAATGGCTTCCTCCTTGCCGTCCTGAGCTTGGATGTAAATCTCATCTTCGCCCGTGCGGTCGCTGATGTAGGCGATGTATTTGCCATCGGGCGACCAAGCCACATTGCGGTCGTGGGCATTATCGCTTTGGGTCAGGTTGCGTGTGATTCCCGAGTTAACTGGCACCGTCCACACGTCGCCACGAGCGCCGAAAGCCACTCGTTTGCCATCGGGAGAAATCGTGCTTGAGTTGATGAACTTACTGGCATCCACATACTTAGTTCGGGTCGACTTATTGTCGTTGGCCATCTGCACAGGGATGGGATAGACTTTGCCGTCGGAGAGGTTGTAGCGGAACAACTGACCGCCGTTTTCATAGACGATATCCTTGTCGCCGAGCGAAGGCCACTTGATGTCATAATAAGTGTAGTCAGTCACCTTGGTGGTCTGTTTGGTACTGCGGTCATAGCAGAACAGGTTCATCGTACGGTCGCGGTCGGAACAGAAATACACCTTGTTGCCAACCCACATCGGGAAGATGTCCTGCGCGTTGTTGTTGGTGACGTTCTCAATTCTCTTCGACTTGAAGTCATAAATCCAAACATCATCAGCCATACCGCCACGATAATATTTCCACGTGCGAAACTCGCGCATCACGCGGTTGTAGGCAATCTGCTTACCATCGGGCGAATACGAAATCCACCCGCCTTCGGGCAAGGGCAGTTGCTCGGCCAAGCCGCCGTTGATGTTGGCGATGAAAAGTTGCCCCACAAAGTCGTCCCAACTCTCCTTGCGCGAGCGAAAGACGATGTTCTCGTTGTCTTTCCATGCCATAACAATGTTGTTCGGACCCATACGGTCGCTAATGTCATCGCGACCCAAGGTAGGCGTGTAGGTCAGCCGCGTAGGCGTGCCGCACTCGGGATAAGGCATCACATAGACTTCGGTGTTGCCGTCGTATTGTGCGGTGAAAGCCAGATGTTTGCCATCAGGCGAAAAGCGCGCAAACATCTCATAGCCCATTGGGTCGTTGGTGATTTTGTGGGCAATGCCACCCTTGATGTCGACGGAATAGAGATCTCCGCCATAGCTGAACACCACGTCGTTGCCGTGGATGGTCGGGAAGCGCAACATTTTGGCTTCCTCCTGGGCAGTCAAAGTAAACGCGCCCATTAACAGAATTGAAAGGAATAAAGATTTGAATTTCATAGTGTTATAAATTTATGATTGTGTTTGCAACAATTCATCTCGTCTCTGATTAAAGCGCAAACTTACATAAAAATCCCGAAACAAGATGTGAAATGATATGAAAAAGACACTTCCCTCAAACACCGTCCTGCAAGGACAACCCGGTGTAACACCTCGGGCAGTGGCAAGACAGACTACTCGGCATTGCGAACCAAGCGCACACTCCGACCAAAGAAGCGGTAGAAACTATCGTTTGAATACACGAAATGATCCGAGAAGCTCAAATAATATGCAAATCTGCTATCATCATACGTTGTTGACCAGTAATAACCCATTGAATTGGAGTAAAGAATATTGGCAAATCCATTACGATCGCCCGCTGCGGGCAAAAAGACGACACCCACAGCTTCAAGATATTGCCATGTATTAACCATAATCACATTGGTTTCATAAGGAGCTCCAGACACATTCGCATCATTCAGTAAATAAGCCGATTCGCTCCAATTGTCAGGCAACAAAACGATGCCGTGAACATCGTTGAAAACCGTATCCACGAGGATGGTATCCACGAGGAAAACAGTATCAATAATCTGTTCCCTTATCGTGGCTTTGGCAAATCGAATTCCCGAAGTAGTATTTCGACCAAAGAGAACATAATCCCATTCCGATTGTGACAAAGTCCGCCATTGGTTTTCCTGATTGCCCCCATTCAAGATAGCATTGCAACCCCAATCTGCCGTACCGTTTTCATCGTTGAGGTTCTTGTTCCAAACCCCGTAGGCGTAGTAGTCATCATAATTACCACTTTTGCTCCACGGTTGATAGCAATTGGCACCATGGTCGTATCCACTCGTACCCCAACCAAATAGGTCAATCCAACCGCTGTAGAATTGTGAAATGTTACTATTGGCATTTCCAATATAGTCATACTGGTTTTCTGCAAACCGCCAAATCTCAGTGACTGAATCTTGATGTTGGTATTGCAAGTTGCCTTGGGAGAAATACACTTGTTGTGTTGTACTAACGGAGAACAAACCGTCAATGGCACCTTCGGGAACGGTGTCGTTGCCATTGTGTTCAAGCGTGGTAAAACTCTGCTCCTCACCGTATGCAAGGCCGTAATCAGTTACAGCATAGGCACGTACGTAATAAGTAGTGCTTGAGGTCAGTCCTATCAGCATGGTAGTGAAAGTACCCGCATCAATACCATTAGATGTATGGTCGCCATCCACGTTGGGCATCTGCTCCATGCCCCAACACACGCCACGGGCATAGACATGGTTGCCTTCGTCAATGGTCACTATACCACCTGCTACTACACTCGTGGCGGTGACATCGGCAGGTTCCAAAGTCGACACAACCATCTGTAAAACGGGCTGTTGCATTTGGAACGTCAAAGTGGCAGGCTCAGTGCGATTCGAATAATACATATAGCCCAATCCCGGACAAAAATGTTGGGTATTGCCGATCCATTCGCCTTCATAGTAAGTGGCAAAGTTATACTGCGACTTGATATAGTCGCCTTCCATTGGGGGAAGTACACCCAAAACCGTAGTAATTTCCAAAGTGTCGGCACGTGGATAGCTCATCCATGTCCAACCAGGGTTTAGTGTAATCGTAACTTGCTGTGCCAAAGCGTAATGGCTTGCCATCACCATCAAAAGTGCGAACATCAAAGGCTTACTCAGTTTCTTCATTTTATTTGTTTTTTTCTTTGTGCTTGTTTGACAAAACAAAAATAGGAAAAATTTGCAAAGAAACAACAAAATAAGGGAAGGATATTTCGAACAACTCAAAACAAAGTGTCCATCGTCACCGCCTCCACTTCAATCGAATCGGAAAGATATACCAAAAAGGCACGAATTTCCTTCGTCACCATGCCTTGCAGGGCATAAATGTAGTTTTTCAACTGCACATGGTGCGCCTCGTCTTTTTTACCCGTCTTATAATCAATGAGATAGATGGCATCTTGCAATTCCGCATAGCGGTCAGGACGAAGGATTTCATGGTCACATAAGATTTCGCATTCGTTCTTTACCTTGGCCTCCATGCCGAAAGCAGCGGCAATTAAAGGATGGTAGGCCATCTGAAGAAACCTGTCCTTCAATCGGTTAGCCAATTCTTGATTGAGGGTTCCTTCCAACAGATAGGGCTGCAAAGCCATGTCTATGTCGTCCACTGTACGGATTTCAGACAGGATTTGGTGCACCAACTCACCCCATTCGCGAGGCTGCATGGGGTCTTCTGGCGAAATCCAAAACATGCTCGGCGAAGAGTCAACCTGAATCTTTTGGAACCAATCCGCAGAAGACGAATCTTCCATTTCAACAGATTGGTTTTCATCGAATTGCGTTACTATCGGATTGCTAAACTCCGCATCGCCATAAAGGTAGGAAACAACACCTTCGCCCTCAGTCTTTATCGACAACTTATTAATATCTATCGTCTCGTCCTCGACGAAGGTCTGAAGGACGTGTTCCTTGCCAGGCATGCCATGCTTGGCCATAACATAAAGGCGCTGCTTGGCGCGCGTAAAGGCCACATAAAGCAGGTTAAGATTGTCCAAACGGTTGTTTTCCCTCTCATTTTCAAGTGCTTGCGAAGCCTTTTTACCCATCATTTCAGCCGTTTTATCCAATTTGAACAACACTTTCTCCAAATTCGGAATTGGTTCAAAGTCAAGGTTTTCTGGTGAGATCCATTCCTCGGCGGGCGTGGTTTTCAGCTTTTCATCCAAATTGGTGATGGCATCAGGATAAATCACCACGTTGAACTCCAAGCCCTTGGACTTGTGTATCGTCATGATATTCAGCGCATTTCCACTCGCCGATTTCACGGAAAGTTCAGCCTGCTTTTTCTCCCATAAAGTAAGAAACTCCTGAATGCCTTCCTTAGTTCCCGACTGGAACTTGAACACTTCCTCAAGGAAATAGTTCAAAAAAGCATCACGGACTGAATCAAGATGATAAATCCTTAGCAATGATGCACATAAATCATATAAACAAGTCGATTTTGAGAGCGCGGACGACAACGAATCCGTCTCGTCCAAACCCAAAACCGCATCAATGGACATTGCGCCACGAACGATGGATTTCACGTTTTCAAACAAGCTGTCAAGCTCACCATCAAACGGAGGATTCTGAGTCAACCGTCTATAATACAGCACATTGGCAACATAAACCTCATTGTCACTATGAATCAGATAACGCAAGGTGTTCACCAACAATTGCACCTTGTCCGATGACTTCAACAGAATCGAATCCTTGGAAATAACAGGTATTCCTTTGTCATTCAAATAGTTGGCAACCACAGAACCCAACTTGGAATTGCGCACCAAAATGGTAATGTCAGCCAAACTATAGCCTTTTTCCTCAGTCAGTTCACGAACTAAGGCCTCAATCCGTTTCAAGCAATAATCAGGTTGATTTTCAGAATCATACAACTCAACTTGCACCATTCCTTTCTCCTCTTTTTGAGGCTGCTGGTAAATGGAAACCTTTTTCCCCTGCCGCTTGTCCTCATTTCGATAAACCTTCTGAAAAGGCTCGGAAAGTGCAGTGTAAGTCTTTTCAAAGAAAGCGTTATTGAACTGAACTACAGTCTCATAAGATCGGAAATTAGAACCTAAGTTATGGAAACTGAAATTGTTCTCCAAGTTTTGCTGGTATTGTCGGAAAGCGGCCTCACGCTCATCGGTCGGAAGGGCATAAATCTCAGGGAGTTGCACAATCTGCTCCACCTCGCCACTACGGAAACGGTAAATGGACTGCTTGCCATCACCGACCACCATGCTCATGCGTCCGGCAGACAAACCGTTGTCAATCAAAGGCAAAAGATTCTGCCACTGTAGCACGGAGGTGTCTTGGAACTCATCGACAAAAACATGGTGGAAATGCTCGCCAATGCGCTCATACACAAAGGGAACTGAGAAATCGCCCATCACGGCGTTCAACAATTTGTTGAACTCAGAAATGTGCACCACCTCATCCTCTTGTGCCAATCGCTCAAACTCCGCACGGATCTTCATCCGAAGCGCATAAAGATAAAGCAAATCACGCTGCGACTTGTAGAACAGGAACTGGCCCAAACGCATATCACAACACTCCAGCAAAGGAGTCAGTACATTTTGAATTTCGACACCAATTTGTTCCAAATCAGCGGTTTGCAGACATTTTCTTGCCTCCGCCGAATACCATTTTCCTGTCTCTGCCGCAGTCCTAAAACGCGTCCCTGGAGCCTCGTAAATCTTATCGGCCAACTTGTTCATAAATGAAACAAAGCCGCTCTTGCCATGCGCAAAATCCTCCATTTCAAGGTGATACCGCTGCTCAATGGCCTTGAAGCGCTCCACATACGTCTTCACTTCCCGCTCAAAGTAGCGCATCTTATCATTCAGGAAATCAAGCGTTTGTTTATATTGCACCGCGTTTTTGATGTTGTTGTTTTCCTCTCTCTGGTAAGCTTTCTCGCTCGTCAGCTTCTCAACAAACTCAGTCAGTTGATACTCAAGGTTGTTGGTCTGCTGGTTGGCAAAGCGGTTTTCGCTGAAATCCATGAGCAACTGCACCAAAAATGGGTCGTCGTCGCCAATTTCAAGGCCGATACTCTCCACAATCGTGTCTGCAACTTCCTTTGTATCAATACTTACCGTATATTGCGAAGGCAAACCCAAGTCGTGGGCGAAAGCGCGTGACAGTTTCTGCACAAAAGCATCAATCGTGCTGACACAGAAACTGCTGTAATCGTGAATGATACGGGTCAACAGGAGTTGTGCATTGCCTCTCAATTCAGCCTTACCAATGCCCAATTCATCAACAAGTTCAACTGCCATCGAATTAGGGTTTTCGTCAGCGACAATCTCGTGCAACTGCTTGACAATCTTCGCCTTCATATCGTTAGCCGAAGCATTGGTAAATGTAATGGCGAGGATGCGCCTGAAATTATCCACCTGCTTCTCGCTTTCGAGGCACAGCTTCAAGTATTCCTTCACAATCGTGTAAGTCTTCCCCGAGCCTGCCGAAGCCTGAAAAACCTGAAAATTAGCATATTGGCTCATGGCTTTTCGGTTGGTTTGGTTTTAGGAGCTGTAAGTAGCGGACGACCTGTATTGGTCAACTTTTTCTTTTGGAAAAGTTCACGGAAACTGTTAAATGATTTGCTGTAAGTCAAACCCAAACCTTGTGTGTAAGGCGCAAGACGGTCGAAGGCAAAACTGGAATAGTTCGTGTTGTAATTGGAATGGTTGTAAAAATGCGCCATCAGCCGACCATCCTTTAACAATTTGTAATACAAGTCAAACTCTCCGACAAGGTTCGAGGCGTTTTCAGTGGCGTTGTTGTCGGTCAACACTCCAAAATTGGTCTCAATAATCAGCCGATTTTCAAACAATTCGGTTTTTAGGGCTATTTGAAGCTCATCGTACGTGTTTAGACCTGTTCCAGCATAATAATGTACTCCGAGATTCCAGTCTTTGGCCACTTCAAGTTCAATGCCGCTAAACACATTGGACAACGATCCATTAAATGAAGAGCCTGAAGACCCAGCGTAAGCAAAAGAGCCTAACACTAACAATGAAATAGCCTGTGAGCTCATCACTGACTGATTGGTTGTGTCAAGAACCGAATAAACGGTCTGTATGATATCTTCCGAGGCATTAGGCAGGTTCAGGCCGAAAGTGATGGTCGGATTGAGCAGGGCATCCTTCAGGTGTATCAGGCATTCCACGTTGACATTGCTGTTGCCTGAAGTGGAGTCTACCTGAATGCCCAAGGAACTCAGTGAGGTTTTGACCGAATACACACCTGTGGCATTGATGCGGCCATCCGTCGGCGACCCTGACCAAGTGATAGTTCCTCCCGATTTCAAAGTAAATGTTTTAGTCAGTATATTCTTGAAATTCAACAAGAAGCGTCCATTGTTGATTATATAGTTGCCATACAAGTTCAGGGACTCGCTGCTCGAAGTGCCCACTTTCAAATTGCCATGGCCTGTGGCATCCAGCGTACCGATGTCAGAAGGCAGGTAAATCTTCACCGCCGCATCATTGGTCACATCCACGTCAAGATTGATGCCGAAATTGGTCTTCCGTTTCAAAGGGAGGAACTCTTTCAGACTATCGCCCTCGTTTTCAGTTTTATCAACGAACACGATAAAGTCGCTGTCGCTCACGGTCGAAACCCGGTTCAATGGCAAGGTCAGCATGGTTCCTTTGCGCGTCATGGCCTTGACATCCAACCAAATATCGTTCACGGGACCCTTTACAGTAGCCAATCCGTTGGCAATCACATTACCGTAAAACGAGTCGTTGTCTTTCAACGTAGTGGCCATGACAAGAAAGTCACGCGGATAAAGCTTCAAGTCCAAATTGAAGTCTTTCAGATAATTATGTGTTATTCTACCTTCCACTTGAGCAGTATGGCCCAAGGTGTCGGTTAGAACCATGTCTCTCAGTTCTATTGTCTTGGAATCCAGTAGGATAGTCGGCTCAAACGTGTAAAAAGTATTCAAATAAGCCACTTTGCAACCGCCATTCTTGACGGACAACGAGCCTTTCATTTGCGGCTCTTTCAGAGAGCCGGTTACCGTCACGTTTCCGCTTCCAAAACCTTGAATACGTGAGATTTGGTCTGCCATGAATGGCGTGATGACAGACAGCTTCAACGAATCCATTCCAATATTGAAGTCAAGATTGTCTGTTTCGCGCTTTGTGTAATAGGTTCCCAACACGCTCAAAGTCTGCAAATTACTTGTCAAAATACCCATATCCACTCCAATGGACTGATCTTTGTTGTTCCATTGGCTTTGGATGGTTGCATCGCCAATGAGGTCGCCATTCATGCCCAACTGATCAACAGCTAGGTCGGCCAAAACCATTGGATTCACCTTCAATCCAGCGACTTGCGCCGTGCCCGAAATGTAGCCATCCACATCGAAACCCTTGCCCATGGTAAGGAAATCTAGCAAGGAAAAATTAAAGCGGTTAAGCTTTAAAGACAATGTATCTTCCACATTATTAGGTACATAGCCATCAATACTAATAGACTGCTCGTTGTGCCCGAACTTGACATTGGAAATCTGTACCCGATTCTGGTCAAGGTCAATGAAATTATCTGGATCAATCTGCCAAAGTGTGTCGTTGATGAGCACATCGGCCTTGTCGATTGAAAAGATTCCGCCGTTTTCGTGGGGATGGAAAGCGGTCTCTATCAAGGCTTTATTGTGGTCTTCCTCCGAAACGTCATCCCAAATAATCCTTGTAGAGATGGTATCATTGAACATTTTCGAGAAAAGCGTCAGGTTATCCAAGCCGTATGCCGTTGTGTCCGTATTAGTGACGTTGCTCCAAGCGACCTCTCCCACCGATAGTGAGGCCAACGAAGCCTCACGGAAATTGAAGTTCTTAAACTCTATATTACTGATACTCAAATTATTAATATTAACATATTGTGAGCGTGCAGTAAGGTTCAACAAGCGGGAACGCGAAGTGAAAGTGCCATTCAAAGAAGTGTTTTTCGCGATTTGCAGCGATGGCATGAACAGACGGCTCAGCGTTTGGGTGTCTTTCAGGGTCAGTTGGACGTAAAAGTCCTGATCCACATCGTGTTTGAGCTTGTATTCCTGATATTTCTCCATGTTTCTCTCGAAAATCGGGAAATGCACAAAGGAGTCGCCGTATTCGTTGAGGGCCATCATCAAACTGGCGAAATTCATTTTCCCGCCCATCTCGAAGTCGAAAAAGTCGTTGGTCAGGTTGATGCGACGCTGCATTAGGTTGTCGTTGACGATACGGGCATCGAAGCTGCGCATGAAATACTCGCCTCGGCTATCGCGATAAACGGTACTGTCCAAATGCAAAACGCCTTCCAGATTGTCGATGTCGAAGCCTGTCATCTTGGCGTAAATAATTGTGCTGACGACAGAAACCGAATCTTCCTTCATGATTTTTAGCGAATGAAGGTCGGCATTTCTAACCACAGCCTGAAAGTCCGACTTGGGCCGTTTGGAATCACTGAAGTCAATCAAACCGTTGAAATCGAGATACAGTTCATCGTCGTCCACATTGACCTTTCCATTGAATCGATTCTCCCTCATTTCGCCGTTGAGGACAATTTCATCGATGTGATTTCCAAGCAGTTCCGCATGATAAATCGAGCCATTCATGTCCAATTCGGGATTGCCCTCTTTGGGGAATGTAACCACAAACTCGGTATTCAAGTCAAGTTGGCCAACCAGATTCGTATTGGCAAACATTCCAACGTTAATCCGCTGAGCGTCAATATTTCCAGAGAACACGTTGGCTGTCAGACCCTGCTTGTCGCGGCTCACCGTCGCGTTGAGGCTGCCAATGTTGGAGATGAGAGTGATGTCGGAATCGAAATTGTTGTAGGAACCTCTAAAATCGAGCTTGATGTTGCCTGTTTCAAGCGCACTCAACGACTCCGGCAACGGTATCGTGCCCGTTTTTCCAGGGATGTGGAAGTTTACCAAATCGTCATACGAAAATCGCATGTTCTTGACTTTCAGCACATGTTTACCATTTTCAAAGTCAAGCGGGTGCATACTCAAGTCGCCCTTGATGTTAGTCATCTTGCCGAAATTAGCGTCCATGTCGTTGACACTGAAATGCTCTATCGGCCCACTGAAACGTCCCACAAAATGAAGTCGGTTGGGCATTTCGTACATGACAGGCGCGAAATAGCCAACGTCGGAAAGCAAAATGTCGGTAGGATAAATCGTGGCGTCAAAAAACACCGAATCCACGAAACTGTTGAACGCCTTGAAGCTATCGTAGTTCATGTTCAAGTCAGCATGAATCAGGCTGTTATTGGTCTCCATCTGCATGTCATTCAGGAAGATACCTTTCTGACACACTACCACATCCGACTGGAAATGCTTCAGTTCGAGGCCACTTTGCTCATTGGCAGAAAGTTTCTCCACCACAGTGTAAACCGAATCGCCGACAAGCGCAAAATGCTTGGCCTCAAGGTTGATGTTATTGAGGTCAAGATGCGCATAATCGATGGCATGCTGTTCCGTCAGCGAAGGTCTGGCCTTGTCTTGATTCCAAAGCTGGAAGTCGATGTTTTTCAGAGAGATACGGTCAATAAAAATCGGCATGGATTTCTTGTTCGGGTCTTTTTCCTTGTCGGAGCTGAAAAAGTCGGCGAGGAACTGGAAATTGAAGTCATCCGAGCCTTCGTATTGAATCAGATTCGCCTCCGTATCGGACAATTCCACATAGTCGAGATGGATTTTGCCTTCCAAAAGGTCGCCTACATGAATTTTTGTCCTCAGTTTCCCAATTTTTGCCAAATTATTGTCGTTCAAATCCTTAACAGAAACATCGTTCACGAAAACCCGTAAAGTGGGTGACACCGCAATGCGTCCCACTTTGATGTCTGCTCCAGTTTTTTCGGAAAGATAGCCGCCCACAAAACGTACCGCAAAACGCTGAATGATAGGGTCTTGAATAGCAACAAACAATGTTATTACGATGGAGATCAACACCGTAAGCAAAATTAGGATGCTATGGATAATCTTTTTTTTGATAATTTTGACCCTTCAAATTGAGACTATGAACGAATACATTTTAGGCATCGAATCTTCGTGCGACGACACCTCAGCCGCAGTGCTACAAGGCACGCACGTACTTTCGAATGTCATTGCAAGCCAGAGAGTTCACGAGCAGTATGGGGGCGTCGTCCCCGAACTCGCGTCGCGCGCCCACCAGCAGAACATCATCCCCGTCATCGACACGGCCTTGAAGACTGCAAAAATAGAAAAAAATCAGTTATCTGCCATCGCTTTTACGCGCGGTCCCGGACTTTTAGGCTCATTGCTCGTAGGAACCTCATTTGCAAAGGCTTTCGCGCAAACCTTGAACATCCCAATGGTTGAAATCGACCACATGAACGCGCACATTCTGGTACATTTCGCCACCGACAATACTCATACCGAGGTTCCTGACTTTCCGTTCCTATGCCTCACTGTTTCAGGCGGCCACACCCAAATCGTGGTCGTGAAAGACTATTTCGACATGGAAGTCATCGGCAAGACCATTGACGATGCGGCGGGCGAAGCTTTCGATAAAACGGCCAAAATCCTCGGTCTGCCCTACCCTGGCGGCCCTGTCATTGACAAGCTGGCCAAAATCGGCAATCCCGATGCTTTCAGTTTCGCCAAGCCCCAAATCCCCGGCCTTGACTACAGCTTCAGTGGACTGAAAACCAGCATTTTATACACCGTCCGTGACAACTTGAAACTCAATCCGAACTTCATTGAAGAAAACAAGGCCGACTTGTGTGCCTCGGTGCAAAAGACCATCATCGACATCCTGATGAGCAAATTGGTGAAAGCCAGCAAGCAAACGGGCATCAAGACGGTGGCCATCGCCGGCGGCGTAAGCGCCAACAGCGGCCTCCACGATGCCATGCTCGCCTTAGGCAAAAAATACCATTGGAAGGTATTCATCCCGCGCCTCTCCTATTCCACCGACAATGCCGCAATGGTCGCTGTGGCTGGTTATTTCAAATATCTGAAGGGCGATTTCGCCTCACAGGATTTGGTGCCATACGCCCGACAAAGTTTGAAGGAATAAAAACTGTAGAGACAGTGTGCTCACCGTCTCTACAATACATAATCATCTGAAAATCTGTAGAGACGTAGCCTGCCACATCTCTACATTTGTTTCATCATCTGACAACCAGTTTCCTATAGCACGTTCCCTTGCCTTCAGCAGTGATGCGCAACGTGTAGACACCAGCGACATCAGGAGCGGCGATGGTTTGTACAGATGTTGCGCGCAACGTCTGTACCACAACACCCAAGGAGTTGATGATTTCAACCTGCACCTTGCCAATTCCCTCAGTCGATCCGAGGCTGACATTCTCGCCACGTGCCACAGGGTTCGGGAAGACATGGATGTTGTTGGCCCATTCGTCCGTTCCCGTTAGGCCACGGAAATGGATGACGTAAGGCGTTCTCACGTCGCCCACGGTGGCATTGTTGCTGAAGTTCAGGTTTTCTTGGGCATCATAGATTTCCTCGCCCGTTTGCGTGTCATAAAGGCTGAAGCTGAGGGGTTCCACTTCCTCACCTACAATGGTCAAGAAGGCGATGTAGCGGTTCAATGCCTCAATGTACATCAAACGCACACTACCGCGGCACTCGCCATTGGCGAAGGCGGCCAGCTCGTAGTGGTCGCTTTGTAGTTCGTTGTCGTCAAGTTCGACCACTGCCGTGACGGTCATGTTGTCGGGATAGGCGTGCATGTCGGGCACCCAGTAGTTGTTCTCCGAGGTGATGTTTTCCACAAGGGTCTCGCCCTTTGTTCCGGTAGGATAGACAAGCGTAAATGCTCCGCTACCATACGACTTGTAAAGCAATCCCATGCTGGGCGTGATGGTCGACAGGGTGCCCATCCAGCCCATGCCTTCGTAATAGTTGGCATAGCCGTTCTGGGCTTTCAACTGGTCGCCGTTGGAAGGTTCGATGCCTGAAAGCGCATCCGTGATGCTCATGGACGCGTTAACGGGATAGCCTATCCAGTTCCAGCCTGGGCCGATGGTGATGGGATGCGCCGCCGAGGTGGTCTCCTCACCTATCATTTCCACCACGCAAGGAGCGGATGTCTTAATCTTGTAGGTCGACTCGTTATTGATGCTCGAGAGCATTCCCATCCAGCCCATGCCCTCGTAATAGTTCACATATTGCTGTTGGGATTTGATTTGGATGCCACTGCTGCCAAGGTTTCCCTCAAGTTGGGCAAGACCATCGATGCTTTCCTGCCCAATATAGGTGGAATACCAGTTCCAGCCAGAGGTGAAGGGGCTGATCTGCAGGGCAGCATCGCCTGAATAGAAGCGGGCCACACAACTTGTGTTGCCCGTCACCGTAAAGGTGCAGGTAGGACTGGTAGATAGCATGGCGCCGTTGGCGGTCCAATAGAGGAAGGTGTAGCCTGCGTTGGCCGTGGCAGTCAATGTTACCGTAGCACCGACGTCGTATATGCCGCCGCCGCTGACAGTCCCACCCATCGTCGGGTTGGATGCAACGATGACAGTACAATTCTGCTGGAAGTTAGCCACATAGTTGCCCGCTTCTGTAACGGTAAAGCTGTAAGATGGATTGTCCGAAACTTGCGTACCGTCCTTCGTCCAGTTTGTAAAGATGTAGCCATCGTTAGCTATAGCAGTCAGCGTACAAGTCTCGAAGTGATAGTAGATGCCAGCACCAGTAACCGAGCCGCCCTCGGTTGGTTCAGCAGTGGCAAAAATGTCATAACTGTTCAACATGAAGTTCGCAACGTAGCCGCCAGCCTCAGTTACAGTGAAGCAATAGGTCGGGTTAGTGGAAACCACTTCATTGTTTTTGGTCCAATTCACAAAAGTATAACCCAAATTAGGTATGGCTGTCAGAGTGGCATTGGAACCATAGACATAGGCATTTCCCCCTCCCACTGTTCCACCTTCTTCTGGTGAAGCTGCAACCGTGATTAGTAGATTATAGTTACCGAATTCATATTCTGCTGTTTCTTTTATCTCCTCCAAATTCCCCACATTGTCCTCACCAAGACAGAAGAAGCGGTAGCAGTGGTCGTATTCCGTGGGAAAAACGGCCTCACTACCAGTGGGATAGGTATTGTAGAGGCTGTAGGCGCCGTAGTTGTCCGACACATAGAGTTTGTACTGTTTGATGCCGCAGCCGCCTTCGTCATCAGTACCGGAGAACTGCAGCTGCACTTCATTATCATTGCCTTCTTGCCCTGTGAGTTGCGTGGTTGGAGGCAGGGCATCTACCGTGTTGTGCCACACATTGGTGGGGATGGCCTCGTTGATGTCAAAGACGATGCTGGCCGAGGCGGTGAGTTCGTCGCCCGTGACACAGGCGTTGGCCTTGGGCCTGATGGTGAACGAAACATAGCCTTCGCCACTGTGGTTCTCGTCGTTGACCGGCAGAAAGCCCTGCTGTGTGCCTTGCGGCGGCAGACCCGTGGCGGGATCTATGGATTGCAGTATCCAGAAAGCCTCGCCCGCCACAATATCGATGCCTGCCACCACATCCACATAGATGCCCATGTCTTGCGTGAGGTCTAAACGCTGCTGGTAGGACGAGCGGTTGCCCTCCACGGTGAAGACATGGCTGCCAAAGCCGAAGGCCCCAATGGCGAAGGTGGAAATGTCCGCCTTGGCGTGAAGCCTGTGCCTCACCTCCACCTTTTGTGCCGCTGCTGTAGCCAATTCTGGGTCGTTCTCGAAATAGATGGTGTAAGGCAAGGAAGCCGTTACCGCCACCCACTGCAGCGTGTCGCCCAAGGCATCGTAACCCCTTGTGCCGATAATTTCGTTGGGATCGTAGGGGTCGTACACAGGAACATTTGTTGAATCAGATGGGTGTGGGTCGGGCTTGGATGGAATGGTGTCTGTTGGTTGTTCGTTACCTTGGGCACATGGACTAGTACCACTGCTTTGACCATAGACAGTAACAGATAAAGTCAAAAACAATCCGAATAATGTTGTTATTTTACATATTGTATTCATTGTCTTTCTTTTTTTATCTTTATCAATTAACATCTTTTCATCTCATCTATTAATCATGTACACATAAATAATCACCATTGGGCCAAAAAACACAAACACCATGGTGTACATTATTACTATTACAAACATGGTTTTGAGGATTTTTGTTTGGGCTTTTATTATTCATATAATCCTCAACATTTTGTATCATAGCATTTCTATCATTCCTCCAATTACCATTAATAACATTACCAAACGATTGAAGATCACCAATAAATGCAGTACCATCACCGCCATAAGAACCATTGATAATAGCAGCAGCTTCGTCTAATACGGTAAGTCCCATAGCAGAAGCTGTTGTATACCATTTAAATGGTATTTGCATGATTACATTTTTTAAAGGATCAAAAGCAGAACGAAAATCAGAATTGTTAGTTCCATTACTTTGGGGATTAATACCAGATTTGCTTATTCTATTATTACCTTTGGGTCGTAAACCAATTTTTGTATTATCATTTCTACTTAATCCCAATCCATCTGTCATATCAACTGGCATTTCCCCCACATAACTATACAAATTCATACCATCCACATACATCAACGGGTCATGCTGCATAAATCGTCCAAGGCCAGGGTGCATGGTTCGAGCACGATAGTAATACAAACCTGTTTCGGCATCATAATCACGGCCTGTGAAGGAAATGGCATTGCCTACTGCCGATAAGCCCAAAGCATTGTCGTTGGCATCAAAGAACGAGGGCTGTCCGTAGGGATCATATTCGTAGCGTTCCACAAGGTTGCCGCTGCCATCGGTGAGTGCCACCACGGAACCCAGATGGTTTTTGTGGAAATAATAGGTGTTACCGCCACGCTGCATTTGCAACACATCGTCCACCAAAATGCCGAAGATGTAGGTGGCTTGCACCGCATTGTTGGCATTGCGCTCCTCAATGGCTTGGTCGCCGCAGTAGTAATAGTTGGTCGTTGAAACTGTCGAAACGACTGTCTTCTGTATTCTCCGGTTCAAGGCATCGTATTTGTAGGTAGCGGTTTGCCCATTGTCCACGCTAATCAGTCGGTTGTTGTAGTTGTATTGGTAGGTGTGGTTGCCGTCGCTCGTCAAGTTGCCGTTGTCGTCATATTGCGGGGTCATGTTTTGGCCTCCCATCAGGGCAGTGTAAGCATTCATGTTGTTGGCGGTGTATTGGGTCATCACGCCATTGGTGGTCACAGTGGTACGGTTGCCCAAAGCATCCATAGCATACTGCACCTGCTTCAAGGGGTTGGGAATTTCCATGCCCATGCTTATCTCGCCCTGCTTGAAACTCGTCAGACGGTTCAAGGCATCATAGCCATACACCTCGTTTTTGGTCGGGCGCAGTAAGTCCTTCTTCGAGAGCATATTGCCTACGGCATCGTAGGTCATTTGCACACTCGCAATGTTCGGGTTGTCGGTCAACTGCGCCAATTGGTTCAAGGCATTGTAAACGAAGTTGGTGGTCGTGCCATTGCCGTAGGCACGTTGGGTCAGGAAGTCGTTGGCGTTGTAGCCCAAAGTCACAAAATACTGGTTGTTTTCCTTCAACCCCGTCAGACGTTGGCGGAAATCGTACTCCTCCGTTATCGCTCGGCCACTCGGATAGGTTTTGGTCACCGTCCTATTTTTAGTGTCGTAGGCATAATGGGTCGTCTTACCGTTCAAGGTTTCCGAAAGCATACGGCCACCATCGTCATAGGTGAACGAAATTTGCGCATCGGCATTGTTCGCGGTCAGCATGTTGCCGTTGGCATCGTAGGTGAAACTGTCAGCCGTGTTGTTCGGATAGGTCTTTTGGGTCAGACGGCTCAAAGCGTCATACACAAAGCTCATCTGATGGCCGCTTTCATCGGCAAAAGTCACCGTATTGCCGTTGGCATCGTAGGCAAACTGCTGGGTCTTGCCGTTGGCGAATGTGATTTTCGTCAGTTGGTCGTTGGCATCGTATTGGTACGAAGTGGTGCTGCCACGGGCATCCGTCACCGAAGCCAAGTTGCCGTTGGCATCGTAGGTGTAGGTGGTCACATTGTTCAAGGCATCGCGCTCGGTCAACACTTGGTTCGTGGCATCGTAAGTGTAAAGCGTGGTGTTGCCATCAGCATCGGTGTAACTTAATACATTACCGTTGTTGTCGTAAGTGTAGTATTCCGAATGGTCTTCCGCATCGGTGGTCTGGATGAGGCGGTTCAAGGCATCATACTGGAAGGTGGTCGTGTGGCCTTCGGCATCGGTCAGAGAAACCACATTGCCGTTGGCATCATAGGCGTAGGTTTGCATGGTACTTAACTGGTCAGCCACACTAATAAGACGGTCCAAAGCATCATATTGGTAAGTGATGAATTGTTCCGTAGGCAGTTCCACGCCAATCACCTGTCCGATGTTGTCGTAATAGTATCGAGTGGTGTCGTTCAAGGCATCAATACGCATCGTAATCCAGTCGTGGTCATCAAGGACGACTCGCGAAACATGGTTCATCGCATCTTGGGTCTGCACTACCTTGCGCTTGGCATTATAGGTGTATTGCACCACACCGTTCAAAGGGTCTTTCACGGTCAAGGGCTGTCCCAAGGCATTGTAAGTCATCATGGTGGATTGCGACAAGGCATCGGTCACTTTCACGATGTTACCCTTGTCGTCGTATTCCGTCGAAAAAGCATGATTCAAAGGATTGGTGGTTTGGGTCAACTGGTTCACGCGGTTGTAAACGAACTGCGTCACGCCCATGTTCGGGTCGGTGACGGACTGCACCATACCTTGCACCGTGTGGGTCATGGCCGTAGTATGTCCCAAAGCGTCGGTTGTTGAAGCCAAATTGCCATAAGTGTCATACACATATTGCGTTGTGTTGTTGTTGGTATCGGTCACTGTCAACACTTGCCCGTATTGGTTATAGGTGTAATGCGTGGTAGTGTTCATCGGCCCATTGGAAGCGGTCAGGTTGCCATTGGCATCGTAAGTAAAGGTGTAGAGGTTGCCTTTCTTGTCGGTGTAGGAAGTCACATTGTTGTAGGTACTTTCGTAGGTGTAATGCTCTGTGTAACCCAAAGCATCGGCGGCTGTGAGCATATTGCCGTTCTGGTCGTAGGTGTAGGTGGTCACATGGCCATTGGCATCCTCGTGGCGGATGACATTGTTGTCGTCGTCGTATGCCAATTTGCTGCTGAAGCCACAGCAGTTGCCCACCTTCTCAATCACGCGGCCTTGGTCATCCCAAATGTAACTGCTGAACTGGTTGTTGCCGTCGGGCAGATAGTCCACAAACACCGTCCTGTGCTGCGCCAATTCGTATCGGATGGACTTGTCCGTCAGATCCGTTTTGATGCGGTGAGCTTGCCCGTCATCGTTGTAGGTGATGCGGGTGGAATACCCCTCGGCATCAGTGAAGGTCTTGATGCGGTTGTCGCGGTTGTAGACATAATACACGATGTGGTTCATCGGGTCAGTCACGCTCGTGAGGTTCTTCTGCTCGTCGTAGCCGTATGTCCAAACGCGGTCGTCGAACGAAGTGCTCATTTGGGTCATCAACGTGTCAGCGTTCCATTGGAATTGGATTGTGCGCCCGTTGATGTCGGTAATAGAGGCCAATTTACCGTTGTTGTAGGTGAAATCAAGTGTGTTGTTATAACGGTTCTTGATTTGGGTAACCCTTTTTGAGTCGGCATCGGCAAATGAATACTGTGTTCCATCCTTCGCCGTGAGTTTGTATCCGTTTCCCTCCATACTCAAAATACTGAACACACCCGCTGGAGCTTCAAAACTGTTGCCGTAGCGAGTGTAAAGGTCTTGCCGTCCATCTCCTTGCTCTATGATGATGCCCAACGAGTCCTCAATGTAGCGCATTTCGTAGCCAAGGCTCCAGCCGTTGCCATAGCCGTAGTTCTGTCGATTGTAGGAACTATTGTAGTAGAAAACGGCTTCCAAGTCCATGCCACGGTTAGGGATGGAAAGGTCGGCTCGCTGGTAGAACAGCACGCCGTTGTAGCTGTTCACCCAAATGTCATTCGGACAAGCAATCTTGGGCCGGATGATGTTTTGGGCTTGCGCTGAAGCAAAAACAAGCATTAACGCAATAAGGATTATATTTCTGTTTTTCATCGTATTATCCTCCATTTAATATTGTCTTCTAATTGCATAAACCGCCAAGCTGACATCAGTGAAAGGTGTTGCCTTCACCGTGATGGCTTTGGTGCCAAGATAGCCAGGCCGTAACACATCGGGATTGCCATGGCCTTCCGCGGTGTAGAAAGTGAGTTCGGTTTGACCTTCGAGCAACTCCTCTGTGGTGAAACCAATGGGATGGCCATTGCGACTCACCACTACGAAGCCTGACACATTCAAGTCGGTGGTACCAATGTTGCCGTATTCAATGTTCACCGAGAAAGTGCTACCGTCTCTCACACTTGCTGGTGCCACAATGTTGACCGCCAATTCGGCTGGCAGTCCCTCCTCGATAGTGAATGCATCACCCTTGATGGTGATGATGCCACCAGGCAGTTCGGCCTCCATCGCATAAGTGCCAAGCGGCATTTCCGCAAGGTCGAAAGTGGTGTATGTCTCCGTACTATTGCTGAAAAACACTTTTTCGGCAGGCAGGTAGTCGTCACCTTGCACCAAACGGAAGTCCATAATGCTATCGAACTTGGCACCAGTAACCTTAGTAGTAACAGAACCCGTGTTAGCACCGTGATCAGCGTCAATGCTTAGAATCTCAAAGTTGATAATAGACGTGGAAATAGAGATATTTTGATCAAAGACAATATACCTTTGTTCATCATTTCTCGATCCTATCTGGAAGGCTGTTCCCTTTGCCATAAGATAGTATGTACCTTGTTCAAGCACTGGAATAATGATTTCTTGCTCGTATGAATAAGGCGCAAATTCTCCAAAATCAAAACTCTCAGGTGTTGGCACAGATTCATACGAAGCATAAATGCCGTTGGAAACGCCTAAATCATGGTCAAGCGATTCAAGGCGGCACATCAAAGTCTCTCCTTCGTATTCTTGCCCAACTTCTATCTTATAATAAATGTATCGATCCATAAACATGATACGCTGTACCGTTTCACCTATCGTCAAAGTCGGGAAACTAATCTCTGTAGTGAGCATGGAAACACAGACATTGTTCTCGTAAGAAGACTCATTCAAGGCATTCAAAATGTTCGCTTTTACGATGACATAATAGTTGCCTTCCGCAATTCCTGTCAAGAAACCACTCAATGAACAAGCCAATTGATCACTCGTTGCTATGTTGATGTCCATGTCGGCATAGCTGAGCATCTTATCATCGCTGCTCCATTCGGCATCGGTGGAAAGGTAAACAGCATTTCGGATGCGACCCGCAGCAGGGTTCATACCAATGTTACGTAATTGCCAGGTAACCGTCATTTCATGACCAGAGACTACCGAAACTGGGAAATCAGGCTGTATGGCAATCAAGTCGCAGGGAGGAGGAGCTGTAACGGTGACAGGAATAGCCAACACATTATCATCTTCGTTGTCGTGCTCATAAATCTGATCGTTCTTGTCCGTAATACCCATCAGGAAATAATCGCCTTCCAAGCCATTCGGGAGAAGGATCTCTATGGAATCGGTATAGGTCTCCCCCACTTCCAACGCACCATGATGGATTTTGGAACCCAACTGCAATGCGCCGATGGTTGTCATGGCCTCGCCGATATAGAAAACATCCGTCCAAGTCTCCGTTTGAGTCACCCTTTCGCCCTCGTTGACGACGGTGTAATGCACCCAATACGCTTGATCGGAAGTCATAGTTTCCTCCACAGAGAGCAATGTGATACGCAGGTCGGGAAGTACCCCTAACTGCACTTCTATCGGGATGGACATGACATTATTCAAAGTGTCCGAGTCATATGTCACATGGGTGGCATCGCTGACACATAGCATATACTGGGCACCAAGATGGCTGTAAGGCAATGTCACCGAACGTTCAACCATGTACGTTCCATTGGGTTGAAGCATCGCTGACCGTGCCACAGAGCACACTTCGATATCGTCACCGCTCAAAACAGCATCTTGTGAAACGTAAACCTTATCCATCCATGGTTGGGGAAGGATGTTGCCTTGCACCAAGAAGTAGGTGTTGTCAATCATCAAATACAGCGGAATCGTCTCCGAAGGACAAGTGCCGATATTCTTCACCGTCCAAGACAATGTGGTAGTTTCTCCCGCCCACACTGATTCTGGGACTTGCAAAGCCATGGTTTTTAAATCGAAAGGATAGTTGATGACCGTTGCTGCCAAGGATGTGGCATTGTTCTCATCGTTGGCTTCCAAAACAAAGTTCTCTTCATCTACTATGACTTCAAGCAGGTTGTGTGAAGCATTGGCCATCGGCGGGACAAATAACTTTTGCGAAAACAACAAAGTTTCACCTATCGGAATCGTGTAACTGTTTGTATCGGGGCTGACTTGCAGTATCAAGGGACAAAGTATCGTGTCCATGACCGACCTGACATAAATAGCAGTGTTGAAACTACCCTCAAAATCAGCGGTTCCGACATTGTTTACAGTAAACGAAATTTGATTCTCCACACCCGATTGAATCGCCGGGGCCGTGATGTTGGTAACTACAAGATCAGGAAGCGGGCAATCCAACACCGTGGCAGTTGCCATGTAAACATTGTTAGTGGTATCCAACTCAGGCACAAGTCCACCTTTGTTGGCAATCAACTCGAATGTCGAAAAAGCCGAGGTCACCCTGGGCGGCACAAGAACGCTCCTGACAAAATGCACCGTTTGCCCTATGCCGATGGAAACATTGCTGCCTAAAGGCAAGGTCTGCGATTGCAAGGGACACAGGACTTCATTGTTGCCCCACACCGCATAAATATTAAAGGTGCAATTGCTGTTGAGTAAGTCCAAATCACCGATGTTGGTAATGTCAAACTCGACCGCAACGGCCTCACCAGCCTGAATGACAGAGGGAAGCGTCAACGAGATAGGTTGCAAGTCAGGCAAAGGTTGATGCAACACGTTCATAGGATAATGCGAAAGCGAATTGTTGCCTTCGTTAGACTCATTGATTTCATCGTTGCAGTCGGCCAGCACAAGCAAATGATAGGTTCCATCAGTCAGATTGTAAGGGGCCAAATCGTTGCACATCACCGTAAGGCTTTGTCCAGAGGGAAGAGACACATTGCGCCTCATATTGGCAACTCTAATCGTGTCCGTCATGTTCCCCGAAGCGAAAATATAGATTCGATCGGTGACCATTCTGTTGCTGATGACACCTTCACCCATGTTAGTCAAGGTGTAACTGAGATTCAACGGATAGCCTGCCGTGATTTGTTCGGGAGCCATAATCGCGGTTACTTGCAAATCGGGACGTAGGATATTGATGGCATTGGAACGGGCCAGATTGTTGCCGTCATACAGATATTCAAACACGGCATTGTCGGCATCGGCATAGACATACAGATAGTAAGTCCCCGAAGTAACATTTGATGGCAAGACCATACTCTCGCTGACCGAATAGTTTGCCCCAGGTTGCAGTCCACCATAATGATTGACCGTTTTCAGTAAAACAGCAGAAGCATCCAAAGTGTCGGCATTTTGGCAAAGGTAAACTCTATCCACCCAACTATTCACATTGGGTTCACCTGCTCCTTGATTGTAAATTTTATAGCTGTAGGCAAAGGTTTCGCCAGTACTAGCTGAAGTAGCAACAACCAAATTAGCAGATGCTAAATCAGCTGGTGGTGAGAGGATGATGTTCACTGCGTCAGACATCATAATGTTGTTGTGGTTCAGCACATGCTCATACACCTGTTCGTAGCAGTCAGTATAGACAAAGAAATACGCCTCGCCGTACATAGTCAACGGGATTACTCCTTCAAATTCCACCTGATAGGATTGACCCACTCCCAATTGTCCTGAATGTGGATAAACAGCAAGACACAACGTCGAGGGCGAATTGATATCAGGTTCCGAAGCGATGAAAAGCGCATCAGCCCAATGGTCGGTCAACGTGCGGTACTCTCCCAAATTACTAATAGTGGCCGTCACCGTTACCGACGTGCCAGAGAGGAAATTGCTGGGCGGAATAATAGAAGTCACCTGCAAGTCAGGCAATATGGGAACCTCAATGTCAACGAGTTTGTAGAAAAAGTTGTCGTTATAACTGTCTCCAGGGCCATTGCCATACTCATATTCCGACTGTTCATAGATTCTGTTGTCAGGTCCATTAGCACAGTCCCCACTACAGTGAGTACTATAGCAACCTAAATATGGAGGTGGATTGTATGGAATAGGTACCTCATTATTGTTTTCCCAAAAGATTTGGTAAGCATCGTAGGCATCTGTAATTACAAACAAGAAGTATTCTCCTGATATTTCCAATGGGATATCAAAAGTTTGTGTTTGGGTGTAGTATTCTCCAGGATTCAATGCAGAAAGGTTGTCAAAAGTACCCAACAAAATAGGATTGTTGTCATCCGCTGCCACACGGCTTTCCACAGAAAGCCACACGCGGTCGTGCCATATAGCTCCGTTAGGGGTGGAAATCGCACCATCGTTCTGCACGGTCCAACTGATAGTAGCCTGTTGCCCTGCCATTAGAGCTGAATGTGTAATTCCCGTCACATGAAGTTCAGGAAGACCCATAGTGAAATTAGCTGTATAGGTGGCATTTCCTGTTACCGCAAAACTATAAGTAGGATTAGTGGAAACAATGATACCGTTTTTTGTCCAATTGACGAAAACGTAGTCTGGATTTGGCACTGCGGTTAAAGTACAATAAGACCCTTGAGAATATGACCCGCCACCCGTCACCGAACCTCCTTCAGCAGGATATACCGAAGTGCTGACATAATATGTGATAGCGGTTTGTGGCACAAAATGAGCCACATAAACAGCACTTTCAGTCACAGTAAAACTATAGGTTGGACTGGTGGAAACAATGTTTCCGCTTTTGGTCCAGTTATCGAAAACATAGCCATAGTTAGGCGTAGCCGTTAGGGTACAGGTTTCTCCTTCCAAATAAGTGCCAGCACCAGTAATGGAACCTCCATCTACTGGATTTGCAGTAGCAGTAACAGCATAAAAGTTAGGCAAAGTATCATTCTTTGTAAAGTCATAGCTTTGTGGCAAAATAAGACTATTTCCATCTAACATGATATGCAAAGTATGGTCTCCTTCCTCAAGTGCAGTAGCATCCAATAGGAGGTTGCCGTCACCGAGAAGGCCGCTCTGCATATTCGAAACGTCATTGTCATACCAGTAGCGGTACTTCAACTCTGCCGTGGAAGGCAGCAACTGCGGCGTCATCTTCACAAACATGTAGCGTTGAGGCGCCATCATGGATCCTCCCTCAAGCACTACATACAGGCTGTGCAGCCCGTCTGACAAGCCATCCGAATCCAATACCAATAGGCCGTCACCGAAAGGGCCGCTCTGTATGTTGGTAACATCATTGTCAAACCAATAGCGGTATCTCAACCCTGCCGTCGGCGGAGGCAACTGTGGCGACATCTTCACGAACATGTAGCGCTGGGGTAGCATCACGGACTCTCCTTCCAGCAACACATATAGGCTGTGAAGACCGTCTGATAAGCCATCCGAATCCAATACTAATAGGCCGTCACCGAGAAGGCCGCTCTGTATGTTGGTAACATCATTGTCGAACCAATAGCGGTATCTCAACCCTGCCGTCGGCGGAGGCAACTGTGGCGACATCTTCACAAACATGTAGCGTTGAGGCGACATCATGGATTCTCCCTCTAGCACAACATAAAGGCTGTGCAGCCCGTCTGCAAGACCATCCATATCCAATATTAGGTTTCCGTCGCCAAGCTGGCCGCTCTGCATGTTCGAAACGTCATTGTCATACCAATAGCGGTACTTCAACTCTGCCGTGGAAGGCGGCAACTGCGGTGCCATCTTCACAAACATGTAGCGTTGGGGTGCCATCATGGATCCTCCCTCTAGTACCACATATAGGCTGTGCAGTCCGTCTGCAAGACCATCCACATCCAATATCAGGTTCCCGTCGCCAAGCAGACCGCTCTGTATGTTAGTAACACCACTGTCGTACCAATAATGGTACTTTAGGATGGATTGAGATTGCATGGTTGTAATACCAAGTAACCATCCGAAGAATAAGAATAAAAAACGTTTCATAACCCTGGGGGTTTAGGGGTTATTCTTCTGGAGCAACTTCAACCTCTACATTCAATTGACCGTCGGTTGTGGTATAGCCAGGCACAATGCACCGATAAGGTCTCAGGTAGGTTGGGCGAGGATTGTAAGGCATAACACCACCAAATATACCCACCTGCATACCATCGTATCCCAAGAATGTGGTAGCAATATCCGGTTTCAGGGAATAATTTGCATCAATAGCAAAAGTGCCGTCCCATGTCTCAAATACATCCTCGTATGAACTGACGGTCATACAATCGTATGCCGAGACGGTACTTGGGAAGTTCTCTCCTATTAAAATACAATGGTCTGCATACTGACTCTGAATGTGCAACACATTACCGCCAATGATACAATTGTAAAGATTCAAATAGGCTTGATCATTAGCAGTTGGCATAATGATGGAATTATAGGCAAGAACCGTTGGACTGCTACTATTTGCATTATTTTGAAATGAATTCAACACACAATTGTAAAACGCCACACTATCAGTCGCAGACCTGACGTTGCAATAAGAAATTAAGCAATCGTAAAACACAACATCGTATAAATACGAATTATGCCAACTAACAAAATCAAATGAATTAAAGTAACATTTAATAAATTTGGCATGATAAAGAGGGTTTCCAGAAATAATTACAGATCCATCAAAATGAGCACCTTCAATAGTTAGATATTCTGTATTATTGGGAATTTGTAAATGAACATTTCCACTAATCCTTGTGCTTGTAACACCCAAAGTATCTGAAACCATTCCAGCACCATGTAAAGTAATAGTTTTAGAAATGGTACAATCACCGTTGAAATTACCACTCGAAAGCGTTATGGTGTCGCCATCAGCAGCAGCAGAATTGGCTTGTACAAAAGCATTAATACCATAAAATGCAGTAATGGAGTCATTGTGCTGTAGGATAGCCACTTGGTTTTGTGCGAGTGCGTTCTTCATTCCCGTCACGCTTAGCATCAGGACGAACAAGGCGGCACTCATCGCCTTTCCGAATTGCAAAGTATTAACTTTCATTTTATTGATATTTTGTTGATTTTAATTTCGTTTCCACAGTTCAAGACATAACGAGTAAGCAAGGAAACAATGACTCTTTGTTTTTAGTGCATATAATACAATACTAATGCCACTCGACATTTTGTTTGACATCACTTGTCGGGTGCAAAGTTAGGGAAAAGAACCTTTTGGGCAAGGGGAAAGCCCGAAAAAGTTCCGGCTCGGCGAAAAAAAAGGGGGGCTCCGTTCCTGGAGCCCCCCTGTGGGTGGGCGGCGGGCTACTTTCCCGCGGTCTCCCGCAGTATCATCGCCGCTGCGGGGCTTAACTTCTCTGTTCGGGATGGGAAGAGGTGCGCCCCCGCGCCTTGCCGCCGCGCGTCTCGCGCCGGCCATCACGGATGGAGGAAAGCGCCGCCGAGCGCCATCA
>JAEEGL010386947.1_pt1 | contig 29065 bp, 24 predicted proteins | sample 9134231 | NCBI WGS metagenome assembly JAEEGL01 (sample SAMN16246548, study PRJNA631951) | gut metagenome | biome: gut microbiome; feature: rumen; material: fiber-attached | host: Bos | place: Iran: Karaj | collected 2018-10 | reverse complement strand
CGCTTGAAGCCCTTGTAGTTGACCAGGTAGCCCTCGGCCACGGCATCCTCCAGTTCGTAGGCATAGTTGGGCACGCCTTGTTCCATCTGGAAGGTCTCGTAGGTGCTCTTGTCCACCTCGTCACGGGGTGTCGCTGTCAAGCCCACAAGCAGCGCGTCAAAGTAGTTGAAGATGGCCGAATATTTGCCGAAGATGCTGCGGTGAGCCTCGTCGATGATAATCAGGTCAAACCGCCCGACAGAGAAGGCTTTCTCGTCGGTGTCGATGTAGTTGATCATCGTCTGATAGGTCGAGAAAGTGATGCGGGCATTGGTGTCGGGGTCTTTGTCCTCGCTCAGGATGGAGGTGGTCATGTGGGGCAGCAGTTTCACGAAGTTCTTGTGCGCCTGACTCACCAAGGGAATCCTGTCGGCAAGGAACAGGACGTTCTTCACCCATCCGTTGCGGGCCAGCACATCGACCAGCGAGATGGCCACCCTCGTCTTGCCCGTTCCTGTGGCCATGACCAGCAGGCCGCGGCGGTGCTTGGTATTGAAGTGCTCACATACCGATTTAATGGCCATCTTTTGGTAATGGCGGTCGGTGATATTGTCCTTCACGCTGAAGTCGGTGATGTCGTGCCGCTTGCGTTTCTGGATGAGCAGTTCCAGGTCGGCCTCGGTGTGGAAGGCGAACAACTTGCGGGGAGGGTAGCCCAGCCCGTCAATGATATGGGTCTCAAAGCCGTTGGTATAGTAGATGACAGGTCTTACCCCATATCGCTGTTCCAGGCAGTCGGCATACAGTTCTGCTTGGTGTTTGCCCTTGACGGGCGACACGCTTGTCTTTTTGGCCTCAATCACGGCAAGGGGCAGACCATTACTGCCGAACAGCACATAATCGCAGAAGCCTTTGCCCTCATTGTTGGGCATTCCTTCAACCTCGACCTCGATGCAGGCCTTTGAGGGCTGAATTGCCCCATCGGTGTCCAGCACATCCCATCCTGCCTCTTTCAGCATCAGGTCAATGTAGAGTTTGCGGGTCTCGGCCTCCGATATGTCCGATGCCACTTCCACCACGGGAGTCTTGTCGGCAACGGCCTCTTTGTCGGCCGCCTCGACGATGGTCGATTGCGGGGTCACCGCTACCTTGGCAGGAGTGATGACCGATGCTTGCGGGCTGTTGGGAATCAGGTTCCTGTCAAACGGAATGACCTCCTTGATAAAGGTCAGTTTGTGCAGCACGGCGGCCACCACATTGTAGAGGTTGAGCAGACAGAAGAACGACTCCCCCCGGGTGACCTTCTTGTTGTGAGCGCCATTGTTGCCCACCTTGCGCACATAGTGCACCGCCTTCATCACCCGCTCGTCGCCAATGAACTCACGGAACACCTCGCCATCCACCAGTTCAAACAGGGACACCCGTTCGGGCACATCGATATGCTTCATCACATAGAGTGCCCTGACGATATACTCCAGCGCCTTCCTCGCACTGATGGCACTCAATTCAGGATTGCTCACCTGCATCTCCTCGGCCGCCGAGCAGAAGTTGTGCAGGTCACTCAACCCCAATTCCTGTAGATAGTCGAAGTTCCTCATAATTTACCCAAAGTATTTATCCATTGTGCAATCAAACATCGTCTGCACCTCCTCAATAGACTGTTGAACCAACGCCTTCTGCCTCTCAATCGCCTCCACCTTCTCCGCAAACTCCTCCTGCAACGCCAGCGGAGGAACATTTAACTTAATATTGTCAAGCATCCTTGAAGTAATCTGATTAATGGTTGCAGTTTTCGAAGTGGTTAATTGGCTCCTGAAATAGTCACTAAGGAAAAAGTGGAACAAGTAGTCGTTATAATCAGACCGAATGATAGTCATAAAAGCTCCAAAGGACGTTTTCTCAGACAGGTTTTTAATTCTTGCAACCTTCCCAACTAACTTTGCGCTACCATTTCTTGCGCACATAAGGATATCTCCATCCTGAACATACTTGTTGTCTTTGATATCCACATTTACTCGAACAATATCTTTGAAATCAAGTAAGTTATTCTGAATGTTGCTTGAACGGAGAACGATTGTTCCTGTCTCACAAACATCAGAGGGTTTGTAAGTGAGTCCTATGATATAAGAAGCGATATCTTTTAATGAGAGTGTGGGACTTGCATTTAAAATATCGCCAAACATGGTGTAGAAGATGGATTGTGCGAGTTGGTCGTAGCCTTTGAGTTGTTCTTTCTTCTTCTCGATCATGCCCTGTAGCAAGTCAAGTTCCGCAACAATCCGCTCCTGCTCCCCAATCGTTGGAATTGCGATTTTTTGTTTAGAAATTGTGGCCTTATTCAATGTTAGACCCATTACTGCCTTATTGGTACCACTCCATCGATAGCCCTGCAAATAGTAGTAGAGAAATGATGAATCTAAAATAAAGCCCTTGTTAACATTGAAAGCCATTATCGCTTCATTAGTGTATAAGTCTTTTCTCGCAATAGCACATTTACCTACAGTGAGTTTAAAACTCATTATGACTGTGCCTTTTTTAACTAATTTAATACCCGAATTAACAACGGCTTCATTTGTAATGTGTTCTTTTGAATCTTCTATATATTTTCCATCAATATCTCGAATTGATACCCAAATGTTGTCACCACCAAATAGAGAAGGATTCTTTCTATCAGGTGTTCTGCCCATTTGTAAGTCAAAGACTTCTCCAAAAGTCTTATATGTCCAGTCTTGTTTGTTCATTGGTTGTTTGTCGTTTGGTGCAAAGTTACACATTTATGTTTGAATGGCATTGTTTCGCAGTGGAATAATGCGCAATAAAAAAGGCGGTGCCCCTTTTGTCGAGAGCACCACCGATGCAGGCCGTACGTCCGTTCGTTCGTACGGACGTACGTACGGATTAAACTTCAGGCGATTCTTCCCAGTCGACGATTTGGCAAACACCGGGGAAGGGCACCTTGAAGGTGAATTTTACCGCTTTGCCGTTCTTGAGATTGTGTACTGAAATGGTCTTTACCTCACTTTCGCTGTCGATGTTGATGTGAATGCCGGTGACAATGCAGTCGGCGAGCAGGTCAACTAATTGGTTTAAACTCATTTTCTTTTTCATGGTAAGTGATAAATTTAAAAGTGAATAGAAATTTATATAACGTACAGGCGAACGAACGAATGAACGGATGAAAGGGTAGGAGTGTTAGTGACAGGATTGAAATTGTTGTGTCAAAACTATCGATGACACAATTTCATCCGTTCATTCGTTCGTTCAATTTATATATATTATAGCGGACGAACGGACGAAACGTCGGCTGCTGCCCTCTTGAGCCTTACCCTCGTCCTGTCCACCTCTTCGAGCCACCCCGTTGCCAGGGCCTGCTTGATGAGTTCGTAGCAACGGGTTCGCTGGAACGGGTGCTTCTCGGTGAGTTGCTCAACGATGTCGCTGCGCTTGATGGGCGTGCCGTCGTCGGGAATGACGGTGGCGAGTATTTCCCTCGTCTGCTGCTCGCTCTGCTGCCTCTCGCGTTGCATCTGCCGCTGGCGGTCGGCTGCCCCGTCCTTGGGGATGGCGTTCTCGTCGAGTTTGAAGACCAGTCCGTTGCTCTGGCGATGGCGCGACACGGGATGGGTGACGAGAAATATCTCGCCGTGTTTCTCGACCTGGAACACGTCGCTGCACTTCTGGTAGAGCATGGTGCCGATGTGTCCCTTCATCATCTTGTCGTGGCTGCCCTTGTTCTGGTGCATGACCACCACGATGCAGCAGTTGTGCTTGTTGGCGAGAGCAGCCAGTTTGTGAACAATGTCCTGGCTCTCGTTCACGTCATTGTAGTTGTAGATGAGGTCGGCAATGCCGTCAACGATGACCATGTCGGGGCGCTCAATCTCGATGGACCGGCGCACAAACTCATAGCGGGAAACGTCATTATCATCGGCGTCAACGCTGTCGATATCGGCATCACGCAGGCAGGAGACCTCGATGTCGCCATGCCTGTCCTCGGGGATGATGGCCTGGATGGTCTTGAGGATGCGGGCACTGTCGTTCCTCGCCTGCTCGGTGTCGATGAACCGCACCTTGCCATGCTTGATCAGGTTCTCGCAGTTGGGAAAAACGTCCGAGCCCAGAAAGATGGCGCTCAGGATGTCGCAGAAGAACGTCTTGCCGTTTTTCCACTTGGCACTCACGGCCACCAGGTTGCCCTTGGGCAGGGTGGGCACGTCACCGATGCTGATGAGGTAATCGGGTTCGGGATAATCGATGTTGCCATCGATTACATACTTCTCCTTGATGTTGGTAAATTCTTTGGCAGCCTTCTCCTCGGCTAGCAGGCGGGCTTGCCAACTGTCTTCTAATGGTGTGTCATACATGATAATAAAGATTTAATAGTTAAACAAAAGTGAATTGTGTATCCCATGTTTCAGGCTGCAAAGATACGGTAAAAATACCATATTTTGCAAGAAAAATGGCGAGAAATTTGTAAATTACCAATAAATCACCGAATACGGTGGTTTTTTAATGAGTTATAGGGTAGGGGTTATCTCAAGATTTTGGCCTTGCCGTTGAATGTGCATATCTCGGCGGCAAGATGGTTCATGTTGTGGAAACGGCTGTAGTCGGTGTCGGCAGGCACGCCGTTGACGCCCGCCATTGCGTCGAGTCCCCAAGGTGCCAGGATGAGCAGGCTGCCGTTAGCGCAGGCCTCAAATCTCAGGCGCTCAGGTTTCCAATAGGCAGTAATCGGTTCTTTCTGGATATGGATGAGGGGATAGCCGTTCTTGAGACATTCGTTTTTCATCATCAGTTCGCCCTGTGAGATGCCGGGGGTGACAATCACGGTTGCCCCGCCGACGATGGCGTCCACCCATTGCTGATGCTGCCGCACATAGTCGGCCGTGCCCTCGTAGGGCTCCCTGCTCACGGGATGCAGGCGGTGGCATTGCACTTGCACCTTGCTCGGCCACCGCAGCAAGAAGAGATTGCCGAAGGTGCCGTAGTCGCGCCCTGCAATCTGGACGTGAAGGCTGCGCTGCATCAGTTGGGGAAATGCCCGGCGCAAAATGGCGCGGCGCGGGTTATCGTGGACGTAGGCAATCATGGCCTGGCGGTGGCGCTGGTCGAGGCACACCGTGTCGTCGTAATTGTCGTCGAACAGCGGCCGCTGCTCCCTGCCCACCAGTGTGTAGTATTCCTGCCGCTGCCGCTTGGACATGGAGCGGACGAGTGCGCCCTCGTTGTCGTGGAGGCGGGCCTTCTCGCGCAGCCATGCCGGCGCTTGCTGGCCGCTGCAATCGACCGATATCGGGCGATTAAAGGAATGTCCCCGCCCCTGTTGCTGCTGCCAGTAACTGGTGCATGCCGCCTTAAAGGCCTGCATGATGTCGCCCAGGCTCCATTGCATGGGCTCCAGCACTTCAAGCACGCCGTGGAAATGGTCGGGCATGCACACGCAGGCGTGTACCGCCACACGATTGCCATGAGCCGCTTGCCGGTCGGGTATTGTTTCCCACGCCTGCTTCACCGCCTCTCCCAGTGGTGAGAGCGTGATTTGGGGGAGCCTGGCATCATCGCCCAAGCGTCCAAGCAACGGCAACCGTTCGCTCACCACCAGGGTGATGAGATAGGTCCCCCTGCCGTAATAGTCGTGGCCAGGATTGCGGGGGCGATAGGATGTCATGATCATGACTATAGGAATTTCTCCTTGAACTCTGCCATTGCGTCGTTGATGTCCTGTTGCAGGGAGGCTATCTTGCCGAAAATGACCTCGGGGGCTTCGTATTCGACCTTGACACGCTCCACTTCCTTGTACTTGTTGATGCTGAGGTCGTAGTCGTTCTCACGGATTTCCTCGACGGGGACGAGGAAGGACTGTTCTTTGCGTGTCCTTGTCGCCTCGGCATCCATGTTCTTGAAACGTGCAATCACGTCGGGAATGTCGTTCTCAGAGCACTCGGTACGCTTTTGGTCGAGGGTGTAGCCATCGGCCTTCATGTCGTAGAACCACACCTTGTCGGTGCCGCCCGCGTTGGTCTTGGTGAACACAAGAACAGCAGTGGAAACTCCCGAATAGGGTTGGAACACACCTGATGGCATAGAAATCACCGCTTGCAGCCGTTGATTGTCGATCAGTTCTTTTCTCAAGGCTTTGTGAGCGGTACTGTTGCCGAACAACACACCGTCAGGAACGATGGAGGCGCAACGGCCACCCATTTGCAGCATACGAATGAACAGGCTGACAAACAGCAATTCGGTTTTCTTGGTCTTGGTGATGGCAAGCAGGGACTTGCTCACCGCCTCATTGTCGAGGCTACCTGTGAAAGGAGGATTTGCCAAGCACAGGGTGTAGCGGTTCTCGTCGGTGTTATCAGTTGAAAGACTGTCTCGGTATTGAATGTCGGGATTATCGACACCATGCAGCATCAGGTTCATCGCACCGATACGCAGCATCGTGAAGTCGGTGTCGAAGCCGTGCAGCATCTCGTTCTTGTAGTGGTGGGCATTTTCCTTCTTCAGCAGTTCGGACTTGTAATGCTCACGCACATACTTGGCACTCTCGACGATGAAACCCGCACTACCCATAGCGGGGTCACAGATGGTGTCCTTCAAGGTGGGCTGCATAATCTCGACCATCATACGGATGATGTGTCGGGGTGTACGGAACTGGCCGTTGTTGCCCGAAGCCGCCATCTTGCTGAGCACATACTCATAGACATCGCCCATCGTGTCACGGTTGTTCATGTCGAGATGGTCAATGCCCTCGACAATCTTGGTGAGGGTTCTTGGACTTTGAATCAGGAATGTCGCATTCTCCATAAAACGGCTGTAGGCCGACTCCTTGCCGCTACTCAGGTTCTTGATGAACACAAACACGTCCTTGCTGACGATGCGGTACATCGTCTCGGGGTCATAGTTCTTGAACGTGCTCCACCGCAGGTCATCGTAGGGGACGTTGCGGTCAGTCTCAGGGTTGTGCCACGACCCGTAGCCGATGGTCGGCTCAGACACCGCCACACCCATAGCGTTAGCATTGGCTTCCTTGGTGCGCTGTGCATCGTCGAGCATCTTCATAAAGAACAGATAGGTCATCTGCTCGAGAATGGTGATTGAATTGGTGATGCCACCTGTCCAAAAGGTGTCCCAAATACTGTCTATTCTATTCTTGATTTCTCCTGTTATCATTGGCTTGGTGTTATTTCATTGAACCACAAAGATAGTCATTATCGCCATAAAGTGCCCACAAAAGGGCAAACATTTTGAAGAAAACCCGTGAAATTGCGGTAATCCCAGGTTCGCTGTTCGCGGTGTGGGCAAGAGAAATCGCCGGCGGGTTGCGTCGGCGATTTCTTTGTATGGTGGGGGTGGGAATTGATCAGTTGGCGTAGAGCATGTTGAGGATTTCGTTGAACTGCTGCTCGCTCTTGAGGCCGTCGTTCTTGAAGAGCATGATCTTGTCCATCACGCGGTCCAGATAGTCGATGCTCTCGTTTTTCTCCTTCTTGTTGTAGATTTTCCAGTACTTGGTGCCCTTGAGGCCTTTCTCGAATTTCTTGTACAGGTCGGTGGACGAGGAGAGGTATTTCCACTTGTTGGTAGCGAGTTGCTTCTTCATCTTCTCCATGAACTCCTTGAGGTCCTTGGTGTACTCGCCGTATTTCTGGACAATCTCTTTTTTCTTGATCACGTCCTTGGTCTCCATGCCCTCAAAACTATCGAGCGCCTCCTCGACGTCACCCTTGTTGTAGGGATTGTAGAGGACGTCGGCAATTTCCTGGTCATAGACCAGTTCGTCGCGGGTGGTGAATTTGTCCTTGCGTGTCTTGATTTCGGCCTTGAGCTCTTTCTCGAGGGCCTTCTTTTGGGATTCCAGCTCCTTGAGCTCGGCCTTGAGGTTGTCGATGCGCTCCTCGAGGTCCTTGATGGAGTTTTCTTTCTCCTTGATGTTCTTCTCGTGCTGCTCGATTTCCCGCTCGAGCTGCTGCACGTTCTGGGTCGCCTGGGCCGCGGCATTGGGTGCCATAGCGGCCATCATCGTTATGGTCATTGCGAAGACCAGCATTTTGATTCTTTTCATTGTCAGTTGGATTTAAATGGTTGAATTGTGTTGGCAAAGATAGTAAATAGTTTTCAGTTTCCTGTTTTCATTGTGCAGTTTTTTGCCGACAGGTGGGGTATAGAAAGCGAAAGTGCGCTTTTTCACAAAAGCACACCATCTTCATAACCAAAATTCAAGTATATATGTTCTTGTCGTTTGTTGTTTTCAACTGTCACTCCTTGGCGGAGTGGAAGAACTCCTTTTTTGTTTAACGTTGCAAAGATAATACCATTATTTTTAATGAGCAAGTGTTTTGTCTCTTTTTTTTGAATAAAAATGCTAGATATCTATCTTGTGTGCGCTTATAATATACTGACTGACAGGTGGTTTTGCTTAAAAATAATATTTTTCTTGTAAAAATCTTGTAACATCTACTTCTCGCGGAAGAAGAGGTTGATGATGGTGCCGTGCAGGTTCCAGTTCTCACGAATCTTGTTCTCGAGATAGCGCTTGTAGGGGTCCTTGACCCACTGCGGCAGGTTACAGAAGAAGATGAACGTGGGCACATGGGCACCCTTGAGCATGGTGATGTACTTGATCTTGATGTACTTGCCCTTGACTGCGGGAGGCGGATAGGCCTGGATGGCCTCTTGCAGCACGTTGTTGAGCTGCGAGGTGGGGATGACGATGCGACGGTTGTTGTAAACCTCGATGGCCGTTTGCAGCACCTTGTGGATGCGCTGCTTGGTCAACGCCGAGCCGAAGATGATGGGGAAGTCGGTGAAGGGGGCGAAGCGCTCGCGGATGGTGGCGGCAAAATGGTCGATGGACTGCTGCGTCTTGTTCTGCGCCAGGTCCCACTTGTTGACGAGCACGACGAGTCCCTTGCGGTTCTTCTGGATAATGGAGAAGATGTTCACGTCCTGTGACTCAATGCCGCGGGTGGCGTCGATGAGCAGGATGCACACGTCGCTGTTCTCGATAGCGCGGATGGAGCGCAGCACCGAGTAATACTCGATGTCCTCGTTGACCTTGTTCTTCTTGCGGATGCCGGCGGTATCGACCAGGTAGAAGTCGAAGCCGAACTTGTTGTAACGCGAGTAGATGCTGTCGCGCGTGGTGCCGGCAATGTCGGTGACGATGTTGCGCTGCTCGTCCATGAGCGAGTTGACCAGCGACGACTTGCCCGCGTTGGGGCGGCCCACGATGGCAAAGCGGGGCAGCTCCTCGTCAAGGGCCTCGTCGGCCTTTTCGGGCATCTTCCTGACTACCTCGTCAAGCAGGTCGCCGGTACCGTTGCCGTTGACTGCCGAGATGGAGAAGGGCTGTCCGAGTCCCAGAGCGTAGAACTCGGCCTCGGCATACATGCTCTGGTTGTTGTCGTCCTTGTTGGCCACGACGATGACGGGCTTGGAGGTGCGTCGCAGGATGTCGGCCACCTGGTCGTCGAGGTCGGTGATGCCGTTCTTGATGTCGACGACAAAGAGGATGACGTCGGCTTCCTCGATGGCGAGCTGCACTTGCTTGTTGATCTCGTCCTCGAAGATGTCCTCGCTGTTAACTACCCATCCGCCGGTGTCCACGACCGACATTTCCATGCCATTCCACTCCATCTTGCCGTACTGGCGGTCGCGCGTGGTGCCGCTGGTGTCGTTCACGATGGCGTCACGCGTCTGGGTCAGGCGGTTGAAGAGTGTTGACTTGCCCACATTGGGCCTACCCACGATTGCTACTAGTCGTCCCATTGCTATTTTAGTTTTTAGTTGTTTGTTCTTAGTTTCTGGTTTCTAGTCCCTAGTTTCTAGTCCCTAGTCCCTAGTCCCTAGTTGTTAGTTCCTAAAGCCTAAAACCTAAAGCCTAAAGCCTATATTATTCTTTACTCGATGTAGCCGAAGGCTTTGAGTTTCTTTTCCTGGTTGCGCCAGTCTTTCTCTACCTTGACATAGAGTTCGAGAAAGACCTTCTTGTCGAAGAATTTCTCGATGTCCTTGCGGGCCTCGGTGCCCACGCGCTTGAGCATCTTGCCCTGGTGGCCGATGATGATACCCTTTTGGCTATCGCGCTCGACGTAGATGACGGCCATGATGTGGATGGCGTTGTCGCTCTCGTCAAATTTCTCGACGATGACCTGGGTGGCATAGGGAACCTCCTTGTCATAGGTGAGCAGGATTTTCTCCCTCACGATCTCGGTGACAAAGAAACGGCTGCTGCGGTCGGTCAGCGCGTCCTTGCCGAAGTAGGGCGGGGACTCGGGCAGGAGCTCGACAATGCGCTTCATGATGTTGTCCACGTTGAAGTTCTCAAGGGCGCTGGTGGGAAAGATCTCGGCATTGGGCAGCAGTTGCTTCCACTGGTCGATGATGCGCACGAGTTCGTCGTTGCCCTTCAGCAGGTCGATCTTGTTGATGACCAGCAGGATGGGAATCTTCTCTTTGGCCACCTTGTCGAGGAAGTCCTGGTTCTTGGTCGGTGACTCGATGACGTCGGTGACATAGAGCAGCACGTCGGCATCGACGAGCGCGCCAGTGGAGTACTCCAGCATGCTCTGCTGCAGCTTGAACTTGGGCTTGAGCACACCGGGCGTGTCGCTGAAGACGATCTGATAGTCGTCGGTGTTGACGATGCCCATGATGCGGTGACGCGTGGTCTGGGCCTTGCTGGTGATGATGGACAGGCGTTCACCCACCAGGCGGTTGCTCAGTGTTGATTTTCCCACGTTGGGGTTTCCCACGATGTTGACAAATCCTGCGCGATGCATTGTTCAGTTCTTGGTTTTTAGTTTCTAGTTTCTAGTCCCTAGTTTCTAGTCCCTAGTCCCTAGTTTCTAGTCCTTAGTTTCTAGTCCTTAGTTGTTAGTCCTTAGTGAAAGGGCTGGGTGGATTATTCAAAAAGCATCGCTACTCGGGTTGATGTTGAAATCTCGTGAGTAGTGATGCTTCGTTTGCCAACTGGTGCGATATTACAGCGACCAGATGAGGTAGAGGGCACCCCAGGTGAATCCCGCGCCAAAGGCGGTGAGGACCATTTTGTCTCCCTTCTTGAGGAGGTGCTTGTTCTCGTCCAGACACAGCGGAATGCTGGCGGCGCTGGTGTTGCCGCGGTTCAGGATGTTGACGAGCACTTTGTCCTCGGGGATTCCCAGTCGTGCACCGACGGCCTCGATGATACGCATGTTGGCCTGGTGGGGCACGAACCACTGGATGTTCTCGTTAGTGAGATTGTTGCGCTCCATCACGTCCCTGCTCGAGGTGAGCATGTCGATGACGGCATGGCGATAGACGGCGCGACCTTCCTGGTAAACGCAGTGGAAGTTGGCGTCGACAGTCTCGTGGCTGGTGGGCAGGGCCGAGCCGCCGGCCTTATAAACCAGATGCTCCAGACCCGAACCGTCCACGTGGAAGATACCGTCCATCACGCCGAGGGGCTCCTCGGTGGGCTCGAGCAGCATGCATGCTGCAGCGTCGCCAAACAGGGGGCAAGTGGCACGGTCGTTATAGTCGACCATGCTCGACATCTTCTCGGCCGAGACGACGATAACCTTCTTGTAAATGCCTGCACGGATGTAGGCCGTGGCCTCGTACAGTCCCACGAGGAATCCGGCACAAGCGGCCTGGATGTCATAGGCATAGCATTTCTTCTCGATGCCTACGCCGTGGGCGATAACCGATGCCGTCGAGGGGAATCGGTAATCGGGGTTGGAGGTGGGGCAAATGAGCAGGTCGATATCGTCACGGTTGGTTCCGGTCTCCTCAAGCAGCTTGTTCACGGCCTGGATACCCATGTAGGACGAGCCGACGGGTTTCTTGAGGATTCGACGCTCTCTCACGCCAACGCGAGTCATGATCCACTCGTCGTTGGTGTCCACCATTTGTGAAAGCATCTCGTTGTCCAGCACATCATCGGGCAGGTACGACGCGATGCCAGTGATTTTTGCGTTCAGCATATTTATAATGAACTACAGAGTGTGTTGTTTTCAAAATCAATATCCTAAATGAGAATGAATAATCTAACGATTCAGCCCATTCAGGATATCTCGTTTGGCTTTAATCGCGGTTGCCGCAACCGTTGTTCAGGACGCGGCCTTGGGGCGATTTAGGCTTCCTCCTTGTTCATCACGTTCTTGCCACGGTAGTAACCGCACTCGGGGCATACGGTGTGATAAACATGCCATGCGCCACAGTTAGAGCACTGAGCGATGGTCGGGGCCACAGCCACATCGTGGGTGCGGCGCTTCGCGGTACGAGTCTTAGACTGTCTTCTTTTAGGATGTGCCATTTTCTTGTAGTTATTTAAAAATTATTGTTCTTTCAGTTTTTTAAGCGCCTCCCACCTGGGGTCGGTGCCTATTGTCTCACTCTGCGGTTGGTCATCGTCGTCGGGGACGGCCTCGACGCGATGGCTGTCGAGGGCTTCGAGCATGTCGGCATTGCAGTCTTCTTCGTTCTCATGAACGTGCGTCATCGGCATGGCGAGCAACACGGTGTCGCGCACCAGGGGTGCGGCATCCAGTTCCCGCCAGTCGGCCGGCACAATCAAGAGCTCGTCGTTGCTGTCGTCAAGCTCATCGCCCATTTGCTCCACATTCAGGCAGTAGGTCACGTCCACCGGCAAATCCAGATCGTCGAGGCAGCGGTCGCAGGCTGTCGTCAGCGTGCCGTTGCAAGCGATCTCCAGGCGGTAGGTGTTCTCGCTCTTGCGGGTCACCTCAAGGTTGACATGCACATCGGCGCGCCTCACCTCGTTTTGCTCATCGGTATTGAAAAACGACTCGTCCAGATGACACTCAACCGCATGAGTGCCAAATGGTAACGTCTTGATTTTCAACTTCAAAGCATCTACCATCTCCTGAAATTTCTGTTAAAGCGCCACAAAGGTATAACATTTCCCGCTAATATTCAACGATTTTCTGTTTTTTTTTGAATTTCTCTATTCGCTGAATTCGGTAACCAGGCCCAGCAGACTGATGTCTTTGGTGGCCTGTTGCTGGGTGAGGCGTTGGGCGTTGATTTGGCTGAATATCTTGTCAAAACGCTTGTCGGCCTTGTCGAGGAAGCGGTTTTTCCCCTGGGCCGAGAGCGCGTCGTTAACCATGTTGACGGTGATGTCGTCGGGGTCACACGCGGGTTGGTAGGCGATGTCCTCGTCGCCTTCCTGTAAGACTGCCGTGAGTATTTTGGCATGCTGCAGGCTGTTCAACAGCTTGTCGACCAGCATGGCGGGGATGTCATATTGGGTAATGAGCTCGTTGCGTGTCAACGCTGGCTCGCGCAGCTTGAAGCGCTTGGTGGCCAGTGCCGCCACGGCAATCGCCAGCTGGTTGTTGTAGGCCTGGGAGATGTCCTCGACCTTGTCGTGCTGGGCATAGCTGTCGATGTTTTGCCAGGCATAGGTCAGCACCACGCCCGAGAGGGTGATGAGCCATGACAGCTGCATCCAGATGAGCATCAAGGGCAGGAAGGCAAAGCTACCGTAGATGGCATTATACTTCGACACATAGACCTGACCGGTGACGAACAGCCATTGCACCACATGGAATAGCGAGCCGCAGATCATGCCCGCAAATAAGGCCGAAGTGAACTTGACCTTGGTGTTCGGCACCAGATAGAAGCCGGCAGTGAAAACAAACCACGAGATGACGATGGGCATGCACGCCAGCAGGCGGTGCATCACGGGAGACACCAGGTCGTCGGTGAAAACGTGCTGTACGGCATCGCTCATGAAGATGGAGATGCCTGCCGAGCACACCATCAACACAGGCAAGAGCAGGAACAGCGCCGTGTAGTCGGTGAGTTTGTTCTTGAAGGAGCGCTTGTTGGTCACCCCCCACACATGGTTGAACGAGTCCTCGACATTGCTCATCAGCGAGACGAGGGTCCACAGCAGGAACACCAGGCCGATGCCGACAAAGATGCCCTGCGACGCCTGGGACAGATAGTTGTCTACATAGGTCAGGGCCGATTCCAGGGCTTTGCGCTGGGCGGGGAAATAGCGGAAGAGCTCGCTCTGCATCAGGTTCTGGAACCCGAAGCCGCGTGCGATGGCAAACAGCATGGCCAGTGCCGGCACGATGGCCAGCACGGTGCGGTAGGTGAGGGCACAGGCTTGGGTCTGCAGGTCACGGTCCATAAACGCGCGCACGCTCAGGTTGATGACTTTGAGCGTCTGCACCGACCACAGTTTGCGCGTGTCATTCCACACGCCACTGATGCAGTAGCGCATGTTACGTTGGATGCGTTGCCACAGGCTCTCTTGCCTATCTCCCATAAAAGAGATCAGATGTTGTCCAGCTCGTGTTGAATCAGCTCAAAGATGCCGTCAATCGTTCCCATACCGTTGATAGCAAGGTATTTGCCCTGCTCCTGGTAGTAGGCCTTCAACGGAGAGGTCTGTTCGTAGTACACCTCGATGCGCTTGCGGGCGGTCTCCTCGTTGTCGTCGGCACGACCGCTCTGCTCGCCGCGCAACACGATGCGCTTGATAAGTTCCTCGTCGGGCACTTCAAGTCCCACAACGGCGTCCACCTGGGTGCCGCGCTCGGCCAGCATACCCTCCAGCGCTTCGGCCTGGGGGATAGTGCGGGGATAACCGTCAAAGATGACGCCCTGGGTGGTGTTTTCCTTGTTCTCGTCGAGCACTTGGGCGAGCAGGTCGATGATCAGGTCATCGGGGACGAGCTGACCCTGGTCGATGTATTCCTTGGCGACCATTCCCAGTTCGGTGCCGCGGCGCATGTGGTCACGCAGCACGTCACCCGTCGAGATGTGGAACAGGTGGTAGTGCTCAATCAGTTTATCGCTTTGGGTGCCTTTGCCCGAACCGGGCGCACCAAAAATAACAATGTTAATCATAGTCAAACTAATGAAAGTTGGTTATATGTGTATATTGATAGTTGAAATCATTTATCCTTCAGGACATAGATGTCGGGCAAGTTGCGCGCCAGTCCGTCCAAATCCAGTCCGTAGCCCAGGATGAACTTGTTGGGGATGGCAAAGCCGTAGTATTCGGGAGCTTTGCCCACGGTGAGCGCCTCGGGCTTGTAGAGCAGTGAAACCATTTTTACTGATTTGGGGTTGCCTTTGTCCAGCTCTTTGCGCAGCTGGACTGCGGTCACGCCACTGTCGATGATGTCCTCGACGATGAGCACGTTGCGGCCGGTGATGTCCTCCGACAGGCCCATGATCTGCTTGACCGCTCCGGTCGATTCCATGCCCTCGTAGGACTTGAAGCGGATAAAGGTGATCTCGGCATCCTGCAGGTCGCACGCCCTGAACAAGTCGGCGGCAAAGATGAAGGATCCGTTAAGGACACAAAGGAAAAGGACGTTCTCGTTGGCATAGTCGCGCTTGATTTCCTGGGCAAGGCGATGCACTTGCTTAGCAATTTCTTCACGTCTGATGTAAGGCTCAAACGTCAGGCCCTGATAGGTTACTTCTTCCATAACTTTAGAAAATAGGCCACAAAAATAGCAAAGATTCTCGGGTTACGCAACTTTTAGGGCGTTTAATCGCACAAAAACAGATTGACTGAAACCGGTAGCTACTCGGCGGAAGGTTGCTCGTTGATGTGGAAAACGTGGTTATAGATGAGCTGGGTACCTCCCAGGTGGGACTGGATGTAGTCGCCGGCGGTCTTGCCGCATTGCAGGCGCAGGGGCTCATTTTCCAGCAGGGGGTCCATGGTTGCCGAGAACGAGTCGCTGTCGTGGATGCTCATTGCTCCGTCAAGTTCGATGAGGTCATGGGCCTCCTGGAACTTGTGGTGCTTGGGTCCGAAGATGACCGGTATGCCATAGACTGCGGCCTCGTTGATGTTGTGGATGCCGGCGCCGAATCCGCCGCCAATATAGGCGGCCTGGCCATATCGGTACAACGACGAGAGCAGACCGAAACTGTCGATAATCAGGCAGTCGGCGTTAGCGACATTCTTTTGTGTCGCTTCGCTATAGAAACGTGCCGGGCGTGACAGCTTGGACATGAGCACATGCAGGCGGTGACGGTCAAACTCATGCGGCGCGATGATGAGTTTCATCTCGCGGTGAGTGTTGAAGTAGGGGATAACGATGTCTTCGTCGGGAGGCCACGAACTGCCCATGACCAGGGTGAACCTGGCATTCTCGACAAACTTCTCGACCAGGGGGAACTCGCGTGCAGCGGCACGCACGTCGGCCACGCGGTCAAATCGCGTGTCGCCTGCCACGACCACATTGTCAATGCCTATTCCCGCCAGCAGTTCGCGCGACTGCTCGTTCTGTACGAACAGGGTGTCGAAGCACTTGAGCATCTTGCGGAACAGGCCACCCCAAGGCTTGAAGAAAATCTGCCTGGGACGGAAGATGGCCGAGATGATGTAGGTGGGGATGCCGCGACGCTTGAGGGCGCTCAGGTAGTTGCCCCAGAACTCGTACTTGACAAAGATAGCCATGGACGGCTTGACGATATCGAGGAATTTCTTCACATTGGCAGGCATGTCAAAGGGCAGATAAACCACGGTATCGACCATGCTGAAGTTCTTGCGCACCTCGTAGCCCGAGGGCGAGAAGAACGAGAGCAGGATGCGTGCATCGGGCTGCTCACGCTTGATTTTCTCGATCAGGGGGCGTCCCTGCTCAAACTCGCCTAACGATGAGGCGTGGATCCAGATGTAACCGCCTGCGGGATCGAGTTTGCGCTGCAGGGTGCGGAAACAACGCCGCTGCCCGCGCAGCATCAGCTTGGCTTTGGGGTTGCGCACGGCAGCTATCCTCACTGCGTTGCGGTAGGTGGCGATACCCAGGTTATAGATGGGATCCATGTTGTTTTAGTTTTAAAGTTCTTAGTTTCTAGTTTCTAGTCCCTAGTCCCTAGTTTTTAGTACCTAGTCCCTAGTGTTACGTTTTTAGTTTTAAGTTGTTAAGCCCTTGTTGGTCGTTTTCTAGTATAACGAGGGCAGATGGCGGCTCTTGAGGTGGTCGCGGTCGTGACGGCGTTTCCACAGGTTGCTGTCGATGTAGAAACGGCAAGCGATCTGTTGCCAAAAACCGGTTGTCTTGTTGTTGGCATGGAAAGTCAGCGAGCCCGTGAGGTCCACAAAGCTGTTGTTGACGATGTGGAAAACCAGGTCGGTGCGGCTGTAGGTCTTGTAGTTGAAGTAGGGGTCGCCCTGGTAGAGCAGGCTCCCGAACTTGGCGTGCAGTGGCATGATGCCCTGTCCCGTGTAGAAGGTCTCGTCGAGTTCGAGCCAGCGCCAACGGGCGGTAGCCGTGGCCAGGAAACCCGCGGGGCGCTCCCACTTGTTGATGCCGCGGTCGCGCTCCATGGCGATGATGGCTCCGGCCGACAGCCGCAGCGAGTCGAGTGCGGTGCGGTGCGACAGGTCGAGCGACAGCATGGGGTTGATGACCAGGTCGTCGTTGACGTGCTGCTCCTCGGCATCAAGCTTGGACATGGCCAGGTGGCTGTATTGCACATGCCCACCCAGCCGCAGGGGGCCAGCAAGCCGCCAGTCGGCGTTGAGGAAGACGGTGAAGGCCTCGCGCTTGTGGTCGGTTTGCAGCTGCCTCCAGTCCACGGCAATCTCGGCATATCCTTCGGGCTTGATGTACTGTGCCATGACGCCGCGGATGTTGGGCTGCAGGTAGTTGAGCGAGTCGCTCCACAGGTAGCGGGGCATGCGCTCCACCATCAGCGACCGCGGCATGAGGCCGACGGTCATGTGCCACCCGTTATCGCCGTTGTAGCGGTAATAGAGGGTGGGCAGCACCTTGTAGCCGCTCAGGTCATCGATCATGGGCTGGTACCACACGGCACCCGCTTTGAACACATGGGCGCCATCCATCATCGAGAAGCCCACCTCGGGGGCCAGGCGTGTGAAGAAGAACGTCTGGTCGGGGGTGGTGTAATCCTCGCCACCCTCGCGGTTGTTCAACAGCACACTGGCATCAACACTCCATTCCACCTCTTGGGCATCAAGAGATGGAATCGTGAGCAGTAGGGTCAATATAGCTAGCAGCCACTTATGCATCGGCGGGCAGGTGGATGTTCTCGATGCCGGCGTTGAGGCGGGCGAGGGTCTCGTCGCGTCCCAGCAGTTGGGTGATGTCAAACATGTGCGGGCCACGGCACTCGCCGACAACGGTCAGGCGGAAGGCATTCATCACGTTGCCCTTGTGGTAACCGTTCCTGTCGATCCAGTCCATGACGGCGGCCTCGCTGGCCACGGGGTCGTTCAGGTCAACCGTCTCGAGCAGTGCGGCCAGCTGGCGCATCAGCTCGGGCGTCTCTTCCTTCCAACGCTTGCGGATGTCCTTCTCGCTATAGCTGGTGGGACGTACAAAGAAGAAGCCTGCCTGGTCCCACAGGTCGCCCACAAAGTTGGCGCGGCTCTTGACCAGAGCCACAGCGCGAGCGATATAAGCGTCGCTGAAGCCGTCCACGTTCACGCCATGCTGGGTGAGCACGGGCTTGAACAGCTGTGCCAGCTCGTTGTCGTCCATGTTCATGATGTACTCGTGGTTGAACCACTTGCCCTTCTCGAAGTCGAACTTGGCACCCTTGCGGGAGCAGTGGTCGATGGAGAATTCCTTGATGAGCTCATCCATCGAGAAGATCTCGCGGTCGTCGCCGGGGTTCCAGCCCAGCAGGGCCAGGAAGTTGACTACGGCCTGGGGCAGGTAGCCTGCCTCACGATAACCGCTGGAGCGTTCGCCGCTCTTGGGGTCGTGCCAGTCGAGGGGGAACACGGGGAAGCCCAGACGGTCACCGTCACGCTTGCTCAGTTTGCCCTTTCCGTCGGGCTTAAGCAGCAGGGGCAGGTGAACGAATTCGGGCATCGTGTCCTCCCAGCCGAAGGCTTGGTACAGCAGCACGTGCAGAGGTGCACTGGGCAGCCATTCCTCACCACGGATGACGTGTGACACTTCCATCAGGTGGTCGTCGACGATGTTGGCCAGGTGATAGGTGGGCAGGTCGTCGGCGCTCTTGTAGAGCACCTTGTCGTCGAGAATCGACGAGTTGATGGTCACATCGCCGCGCAGCAGGTCATGGACTACCACGTCCTGGTCGGGCTCGATGCGGAAGCGCACCACCCACTTGGCACCGCCCTCCATCAGGGCCTTGACCTCGTCGGCAGGCAATGACAGCGAGTTGCGCATCATGCCGCGCGTGCGTGCGTCATACTGGAAATTCTTGATTTCCTGACGCTTGGCCTCGAGCTCATCGGGCGTGTCAAAGGCATAGTAGGCCTTGCCGGCATCCACCAGCTGCTGCGTGTACTTGCGGTACAGGTCGCGGCGCTCGCTCTGCTTGTAGGGGCCGTAGTTGCCACCCTCGCGCACGCCCTCGTCGATGCCGATGCCCAGCCATTGCAGGGCCTCGTTGATGTATTCCTCGGCACCAGGCACAAAGCGGGTGCTGTCGGTGTCCTCGATGCGCAGAATCATGTCGCCGCCGTGCTGGCGGGCAAACAGGTAGTTATACAGTGCCGTGCGCACGCCGCCAATGTGCAGCGGGCCCGTGGGAGATGGCGCAAAGCGCACTCTTACTCGTCGTTCCATTTGTCTTAATTTCTTTATTATTATATAATGTGTTGTTTGTTCTCTCGTTTACAGGAGTAAGTCCTTGATGGCATCCATCGATGCATGGTCGGTCTGGTCGACATGGGTGGGGGTGACGGTCACATAGCCGCGCTGCAGCCAGTAGTAGTCGGTCAAGCCTTCATTCTTGTCGGCGATTTCAAATTCGCCGGTCAGCCAGTAGTAGTTGCGCCCTGTGGGGTCCACTCGGTGTTCCCACTCGTTGATCCAGCGTCCCATGTCGCCGGTGGTCACTTTCATGCCCTTGAACTGGCCGTCGATGTCGGGTATGTTCACGTTCAGGCACACGTCCTTGGGCAATCCGCCCTTGAGCACCCGCTCGGTCACATGCTTGACGATGGGCTCGCACGCGCTGGTGTCGGCATCGGCCCTGTAGTTGCCAAAGGAGAACGCCACGCTGGGCACACCGTGCAGGATGCCCTCAAAGGCGCATGCCATCGTGCCGCTGTAGAGCGTGTTCAGGCCGCTGTTGTAGCCGTGGTTGATGCCTGCGAGCACCACATCGGGCATCCGGTCGGCCATGAGTTGGCTCAATGCCAGCTTCACGCAGTCGGCCGGCGTTCCGGTAGCCAGATAGGCAGTATAACCCTCTTCCTGGGCAATGCATGTCGTCCGCACCGGGTGGACAAACGTGATGGCGCTCGACATGCCGCTTTGATGTACAGCAGGAGCGACAACAAACACGTCACCCAGTGTGCGAGCCACCTTGATGAGCGATTTGATGCCGTTGTAATCGTAGCCGTCATCGTTGCTGACGAGGATAAGGGGTTTGTTGCTGTCCATTTGGCTTGTTTTAATGAATTTGGCCGCAAAGTTACAAATTTTTGTGGAGAATTGTAAGATTTGGATTAACTTTGCCCCCATAAAGATAAATCTATATCAAACCAAATCAAGAATTATGAGACTGATTATCGAACCTGATTATGAGAATGTGTCAAAGTGGGCTGCCAATTATGTGGCCAAACGTATCAACGAGGCCAATCCCACGCCCGAGAAACCTTTCAAGCTGGGTTGCCCCACGGGAAGTTCGCCCCTGGGCATGTACCGCGAGCTCATCGCGATGAACAAGGCCGGAAAGGTATCGTTCCAGAATGTCATCACCTTTAACATGGACGAGTACTGCAATCTGCCCGAGGAACACCCCGAGAGCTACCACTCGTTCATGTGGAACAACTTCTTCTCGCACATCGATATCAAACCCGAGAATGTGAATATCCTCAACGGTAATGCCTCTGACCTGGTCAAGGAGTGCGAGGAATATGAGAAGCGCATCGAGGCTGCCGGCGGCATCGACCTGTTTATGGGCGGCGTGGGCCCCGACGGCCATATCGCCTTCAACGAGCCGGGTTCGTCGCTCACATCGCGCACGCGCCAAAAGACCCTCACCCAGGATACCATCATCGCCAACAGCCGCTTCTTTGACGGCGACCTGAACAAGGTGCCCAAGACCGCCCTCACCGTGGGCGTCGGCACTGTGATGGATGCCCGCGAGGTGATGATCATTGTCAATGGCCATGGCAAGGCACGCGCTCTGCAGCAGGCCGTCGAGGGTGGCGTGTCGCACATGTGCACCCTGAGTGCCCTGCAGATGCACCCCCATGCCATCATCATCGCCGACGAGGCCGCCGTCGATGAACTCAAGGTGAGCACCTACCGCTACTTCAAGGACATCGAGAAGGACAACTTGTAAACCGCACAGGTTCCACCCTGATAAACTGATTCACCCTACAGATGCCACAAGCGTCTGTAGGGTGAATCGCTATATCGGGGGATATAAACAAAAGAAAAGCTGCTCGAGCCTAACGGCGGGAACAGCTTCAAACTTTTCTTGTTGTAAGTCCTCTTGCTTACTCGGCGGGAGCAGCCTCAGGAGCAGCCTCGGTAGCGGCGCTATCAACAACAGCAGCGCTGTCAGCAACAACGGTGGTGTCAACGGGAGCCTCTTCTACAACAGCGGTGGTGTCAACAGCCTCCTCAGCGGTGGCCTCGGTGTTGGTGTTGGTGCATGAAATCATGCTAACGCTAGCGATAACAGCAAGAGCTAAAACTAACTTCTTCATTTTTCTTGTGTAATTTAAATAATAAAACAAATAATATTCGGTTGTTAAAATCGGGTGCAAAATTATAACAAATTTTTCACGTGCAAACTTTTTTCTGAAATTTTTTACTCGCCCTTTCAAAGCCCAATCCGCAAATCCGATTATTTTTCGGCATAACTGACTGATTTTCAGCACTAAATAAATGCAGGCGCCCTTGATGTGGCGCCTGTTAAATTTTGTTAAGCCTAGGTGGGCGCACTTAAAATCGCGCATTTTTGACCACCGAAATCAGTTGCTGTACAGGTAGCGTTTGATGCTCCGTTTGGGCGTTTTGTCAAACTCGGTAGCCATCAACTGTATCTTGGCGATTCTCTCATAGGGGGCCACGAGCTGGTTCAGCTCGGTGCGGATGTCTTCCATGAGGCCGGGCAGCTTGTCGCGAGTGACGCCCAGCTGGTCCATCGCGTCATAGTCGGGATAGACGAGGGCCACCAGTTTGCCCTCACGCATCACGACGAGGCTCTCGCTCACATAGAGCATATTGTTCAGCTTGGCTTCGATTTCCTCGGGGTAGATGTTCTGGCCACTCGAGCTCAGCAGCATGGTCTTCAGTCTGCCCCTTATAAATAATGTGCCGTCGGCATTCAGGGTGCCCATGTCGCCGGTGTGCAGCCAGCCGTCCTCGTGCAGCACCTTGTCGGTAGCCTCGGTGTTGTGGAAGTAGCCCTGCATGACGTTCTCACCGCGCACGCAGATTTCGCCGGGGATGTTCTCGGGGTCGTCGCTCAGGATCTTGCACTCCATGATGCCCGGCAGAATACGGCCGGCGCTGTGGGGAACGAACTCGCGCCACGGCGTGTGGCTCACCAGCGGTCCGCACTCGGTCATGCCATAGCCCACGGTGAACGGGAACTTGATCTTGTACAGGAAGTCCTCGACCTCGGCATTGAACGGGGCACCGCCCACAATTACCTCTTCAAATGCGCCGCCAAAGGCTTCAACGAGCTTGTTGCGTATCTGGCTGTAGATGCGCTTGTCCAGATAGGGCACTGCCAGCGCCCATCGCAGCGCGCCCTTGCTGATCATGGGCACAATCATCTTGCTGTAGATTTTTTCCAACACCAGGGGCACGGTGAACACCACGTTGGGTTTGACCTCGGCCATGGCCTTGACCAGGATCTTGGGCGACGGGATACGGCCCAGCAGGGTGATGTGGCCACCCACGGCCAGCGGCGTCAACATGTCGAAGGCGCACCCGAAGGCGTGTGCCAGCGGCAGGAAGGCCAGGTCGCGGGAACCCTTGAAGTGGAGCCCTGAGTTGATACCGTAGACGATATTGCCCGCCAGGTTGTTGGCGGTGAGCATCACGCCCTTGCTGAAGCCTGTCGTGCCCGACGTGTAGTTGATCTCGACCAGGGCATCGTTAGGCACGTCGGCATAGTGGATGTGGTTGCGGTAGAACCCCTCGCCATATTCGGCGTTGAAGGCTTCGTTCAGTCCCTCTCTGGCTTTGGAGACAGTGTCATCACCTTCTTTCTCGGCAACGAGTTTCATGTCCTCGAGCTGGATGACGGCACGCACACGCGGCATCTTGTCAAACTCCATGTTCTCCCAGATGCTCTTGCTGATGAACAGCATCGTGGCCTCGCTGTGGTTGATGATGTGCTGGGCATCGGCGGGGTTGAATTCCTGCAGGATGGGAACGATGACGGCGCCATAGGTGATGGTGCCCATGAAGACGGTCACCCAGTTGGGGATGTTCTTGCCAATGAGGGCAATGCGGTCGCCCTGTTTCACGCCGCTGTTCCTGAACAGCATGTGCAGCTTGGCAATGTTGCGTGCAAAGTCGCCGTAGGTCAGTCGTTCACCGGTATTGTAGTCGGTTAATGCAGGCAGTTCCCAGTTGTCGATGAAACTGCGCTCATAAATCTTGATCAGGTTTTCCTTCATCATAATGCTAAGGTCTTTTTATGTGAGTGCAAAGATAATCAAATAATTCCATACCCACCATGCCACCACCCCAAAAAACGACGATTAAATTATAGAATAAAGAAATACAACAAATACATGACCCTGATTTCTCAATGGGTTGTATTTGTTGTATTTCTTGTTTTCGTTTTATTGAAGCGTCGTATTGACAGACTTTTAGATGTCGGGGAACTTGAGGGCGGCGATCTGCATCATGCGTGAGATGTCGAAGTAGAAGCCCTCGGCGCTCTTGCCGGCGACGGGCTGCACCTGGATATAGTCGATGCCGCCGTCGAGGGTCTCGTGGCCGGTGGCGACAAAGCCCAGGAAGTTGATGATGTTGTATTCATGCTCGGGCGTGATGACCACCCAGGGCTCTTCCTTGGTGCCCCTGCCGCTGGACATGATGGCGGCGATGAGGCGGTCGAGGCGGTACTGCCACATGGCGGCGCGCGCGTGTTTCTTTTTCTCCTTGAGGACGTAGATGTAGAAGTTCATCTGGTTCATGTCGAACATGTTGTCGTTGAGCGACAGTTCGGCATAGTGCTCGATGGTGTCGCACTCGGCACGGGAGTGTGGCTGCTTGTAGTAGAGCTCCTCGACCTTGTTGCTGTAAACGCTCTCGCGGAAGGGGTCATAATCCTCCTGGAAGGTGTAGCCGTAGTAGAAGTTGCGCCAGGCCTCGATCGACATCGTGGTGTCGTTGTAGCTGGTGTAGGCCTTCATCAGTTTGGGGTAGTAGTAGGCGTTCTTGGGGTTGGTGATGACGTCGTGCACATGGTCAAAATCCACCTTCTTGATGGCGAATTTGCTCTGCGGGTTGCGCTCGGGCACCTCTTGGCGGTTTTGTGCCACTGCCAGTGTTGCCGTTGCGAGCAACACGACGATGGTGAGGATATGTTTGAGATATTTCATTGTTAGCGGTTATCGGTTTTTCAGTCAATGACGACTCCCATGACGGCGATGCACACGATCGAAATGGCGACGATGGCGGGCAGGCACTTGGCGGCAAAATAGCGCCAGAACTGCGTCGATGGGAACAGCATCCAGTTGCCTGCGGGCGTGCGGCTATAGGCCAGCTGGCCCATGGCGGCCCCCAGGATCACGCCCAGCACCATGATGCGCGGCGCGAGCAGTATGCCCAGCATGCCGCCGGCCATGGCCGTGAATCCCACATACAGGTTGCTGGATTGGTGGCCGTCGGGTTCGCCCTTGGGCAAGAGGTAGTAGAGCCCCACGGTGATGAGTGTGGCGATGCCCCAAAAGATGAAGGTCATCGTCTTTACATCGATGGTATAGCTCCAGTGCATGAGGGCGAGTCCGGCAAAGGCGGGAACCGCGGCGACCCATCGGGGATGCAGCACGAGCAGCAGCGCTACCACGAGGCAGGCTGCTCCAGCGATGAGTAATATGGTCTGTAACACCATGTGCAGTCGTCAGTCTGTTTTACTGTTTGTTCTATATTATATAACACGATGACGGGCGAGTTATTGCCCGACGGGTGTGATTATTTCTTGTCGTCGGCAGCGGTGGTGCCGCTGTGGGGTGGGGGCGTGCTGCCTGCTTCGTCGCTGGCTGCGACGTCGGGCTTGACTTCGCTGGGATAGGAGACGCGGGCATGATAGGCAGTGCGCAACCGCTCGATGAACAGGCTCTTGACGGTCTCCACGTCGCGGAAACTGATGGGCGCTTCGCGCAGCAGCCCCTCGGTGACCTGGCCGTCGATGATTTTGTTGACCATGGCGGTAATGGCCTCCTCGCTGTGGTCGTTGAGGCTCTTGGTGGCGGCCTCACAGGCGTCGGCCATCATCAGGATGGCGGCCTCCTTGGTCTGCGGGTTGGGACCCGGATAGGTGAACGGGGCCTTGTCCACCTCCTGGTCGGGACGCGCCTCGCGGGCCTTGTAGTAGAAGTATCGCGTCACACCCTTGCCGTGGTGCTGGGCGATGAGGTCCTTGATGACCTTGGGCAGGTCGGCGTCCTCGGCAATCTTGAGGCCGTTGTTCACGTGGTCGATGACAATCTTGGCGCTGTCCTCGGGCCGCACGAGGTGGTCATGCGGGTTTTCACCAATCTGGTTCTCGGTAAAGAATGCGGGATTCTTGGTCTTGCCGATGTCGTGGTAGAGCGCACCGGCGCGCACGAGCTGCATGTTGGCACCGATCTTGAGGGCCGCCTCGCCCGCCAGGTTGGCCACCTGGAGCGAGTGCTGGAAGGTGCCCGGGCAGTTGGTGGAGAGCTGGCGCATCAGCGGGTTGTTGATGTCGGCGAGCTCGAGCAGGGTCATCGACGAGGTGAAGCCGAAGGCTTTTTCCACAATGGGGATGATCAAGAAGGCGAACGACAGGATGACGCAGTTGATGAGGAAGTAGGCAAAGTAGAATTTGTCGAGTTTGCCGAAGTCGCCCTCGTTGATGAGCGTCATCGCGATATAGGTGACACAGTAGGCCAGGAAGATGAACGCTGCGCAGCGCACGAGCTGGTTGCGCTTGGTCAGCTCCTTGACCGAGATGATGGCGATGATGCCCGCCAGGAACTGCATGATGATGAACTCGGCCTGATGGCTGCTGGCCACCAGCGAGCAGATGAGCACGGTGACGATGTGCACAAAGAATGACGTGTGGTCGTCAAAGAACGACGACACGATGATGGGCACAAGACCGAAGGGGATGACATACAGCAGGCTGTACTTGTAGTATACGATCAGGAAAACGGCGATGACAAACACGGTGATGAACGTGATGAGGAACACCATGCGCCGCAGGCTGTCGAACACCTGTTTGCGCAGCAGGCGGATGAAGAAGTAGAACGCAAACATGAGGATCGACACGATGAGCAGCTGGCCCAGCAGGTTGAGTCCCTCGTCGGTGTTGCGTTGCTGGTTGCGCCGCAGGATCTCGTTCTGGTAGCTCTCGATGGCGGCGGCCTTCTTGGGGGTGACAATCTCGCCGCGCGAGATGATGGCCTCGCCCTGCTGGATGGTGCCCGGCGAGCGCAGGGCGTTGCGCAGGTCCTCGCCCATCCATTTCTCGTTCTCGGCCTCGTCGACCATCATGTTGGGCACGAGGTAGTTGCTCACGTCCACCGACTTGAGGGCTTCCTGGACGGCGGCATTGGGCCGCAGCGTGTCGGTGAGCCATGCATAGGCCTGGCGCACGGTCTTCATGTTGGTCGCATCGACCACCTGCAGCTCGTTGTTGCCCACCATGAAGCGCAGTTGCTTGCCTGCCCTGATGTCGTTGGCCGCATCGTTGTCCACGATGCCGTCGTTGTAGAGCTTGGCGACGGCCTGCAGCAGTGCTGTGCTGCCGCTGCGCCCGTTGAGCGCCCGGCTGAGCAGGGCCATCTGCTGTTCGCCCTTCTTGCGGTCGAGGGTATAGATCTTGGCAAAGTTCTGGTTCACGCTGTCGGTGATGTGCTTGCGTATGGCCTCGTCGAGCTCAATATCATACTGGAAAGCGGCTTCCAGTCGCGAGTGCAGCCAGGGTTTCCCCACCTCAAAGCTTTCCACACGGTCGGTCTCTCGGCTAAAGAACAGCGCCGTGGCGATGAGCGCTATAGACAGCAGCACCAGGGCAATGATGATGAGGTTTTTATTCTTTCGTGACATGAGATATCGAGTTGTTAGTGGTTGGTTGCGGGTTATCGGTTGTCAATCAGCTCATGCGTGAAGCTTTGTTGACGCCCTTGATTTTCTTGATTTCGCGGCACAGGCTGGTGACCACATGGGCATCCCTGATGAGCACAATCAGGTCACAGTTGAACACGCCCTGGTCGGCGGTGACATTCATGCGCTTCATGTTGATGGACATGTTGGTCGAGATGATGTTGACGATGGATTGCAGGATGCCTTTCTGGTCGATGCCTTCGATGTGGATGGTGGCCTGGAAACGGTCGCTGTGGTCCTCCCAGCGGGTCTGTATCAGCCTTGAGCCATAGCTGGCTTTGAGTCGCGCCAGGGTGGGGCAGTCCATCTTGTGGACAATCACCTTGCCGGCATCGTTGAGGAAGCCCACAGCATCGTCTCCGGGAATGGGATGGCAGCAGTCGGCAATCTGGTAGTTGCTCACGCCGTTGCGCGTGGTCAGGGGGTAGATGGCCTTGGTGTCGATGGCCTTGGCGGCCTCGTCGGTCGTCTTCTTGGGCTCTTCCTTTCCCCTGAAGGGGTTGCGGCGCCACCAGTTGATGCGTGAGCCATGCTCCTTCTCGCTCACGAGGTCCTCGTTGAGGGCTATCTCGCCGTTGCCGATGAGGAAGAATAGCTCTTCCTTGTTGGCGATGCGCTGGCGGGTGATGGCCTGTGACAGTACCTCGTTGCTGAACTCGATGTTGTGCTGCTTCAGGAAGTCCATGAAGCGTTTCTCGCCCTCCTCGATGATGCGGCGGCGCTCATGCCTGAGCGCTGAGCGCAGGCGGGTTTTGCCCTTGGCGGTCACGAGGTATTTCTCCCACTCGGCCTTGGGCGTGTTGGACTGGCTGGTAAGGATTTCGACCTGGTCTCCGCCCGATAGCTTGTAGGACAGGGGCACCAGTTTGTGGTTCACCTTGCCGGCGATGCAGTGTGTGCCCAGGTCGGTGTGCAGGATGAAGGCCACATCGAGCACCGAGGCACCCTTGGGCAGCGTCATGGCCTCGCCCTTGGGGGTGAAGACGACGATTTCGCTGGCAAACAGGTTGAGTTTGATGGTGTCGAGGAAGTCGATGGCGTTGGGCTCGGGGTCCTTGAGGATGTCGGTGATGGTGCTGAGCCATGCCGCCAGCTCGTTCTCTTCCTCACCCTCGCCTATCTTGTATTTCCAGTGGGCAGCAAAGCCGCGTTCGGCAATGTCGTCCATCTTGCGGCTGCGTATCTGCACCTCCACCCAGTTGCCGTCGGGTCCCATGACGGTGACGTGCAGGGCCCGGTACTTGTTCACCTTGGGGGTGGTGAGCCAGTCGCGCACGCGGTCGGGATGCTTGGCATAGACCTCGGTGATCTCGTTGTAGATGTTCCAGCAGATGCGCTTCTCGGCGCTCTCGTCGTCGCACTCGAACACGATGCGCGCCGCATACAGGTCATACACTTCCTCGAAGGGGATGTGCTTGGTCTGCATCTTGTTCCAGATTGAATAACAGGACTTGACGCGCGTGTTGAACTCATACTTGAGCCCCATGTTGTCGAGGCGCTCACGGATGGGGGCCGAGAAACGGGCGAACAGCTCGTTGCGGCTCTCCTCGCTGGCAGCGATCTGTTCGCTGATGCGTTGGTGCTCGGCAGGGTGGTTGTACTTGAAACTCAGGTCCTCGAGCTCGGTCTTGATGGCATACAGGCCCAGGCGATGGGCCAGCGGGGCATAGATGTAGAGCGTCTCGCCGGCAATCTTGTATTGCTTGTTGGCGGGCATCGACGAGAGGGTGCGCATGTTGTGCAGGCGGTCGGCCATCTTGATGAGCACCACGCGGATGTCCTCGCTCATGGTGAGCAGCAGTTTGCGGAAGTTCTCG
>JAEEGL012407460.1_pt1 | contig 29066 bp, 21 predicted proteins | sample 9134231 | NCBI WGS metagenome assembly JAEEGL01 (sample SAMN16246548, study PRJNA631951) | gut metagenome | biome: gut microbiome; feature: rumen; material: fiber-attached | host: Bos | place: Iran: Karaj | collected 2018-10 | reverse complement strand
TGTTTTTTTTAGCGTTCCTCACCTTTGCTCATTGCTAACATAAATATGAGGACCGCGGGTGGAGGGGGGGGTTCTAGGGGGAGTGGTGAGGGGGGGGTTAGGGGGGGTGTGCGGGGGCGGATGGGGCTGTGGCGGGGGCGGCGTGGGTGTGGGTATGGGTGGTGGCGCTCGGGGTTGTGCGGGGGTTTGTCCCTGGGGGTGTTCGCTTCGCCAGATTCGGCTATGACTTTACGGAAAGCCGCCTCTGGATTGCGGAATATTGTGATGGTGAAGCAGTCTCTTTGCTCGAACTGTGGTGGTTGCAATCCCGCCTTGACGCATCGTTCAATCATATCCTCCGTGCCAGTTCCCATGTGCTCAATGTACTTGGTCAAGTAGAATCCTCGGGCAATCAGCTCATTTGGCGGATAGGAACCATGGGGTTTGGAAAGGTCGGGAATCGTCAGCTGCTTTGGAAGCCGTCCAGGATTCCGCACCTCCAGACGATCGGCGAACAGCATCACCTGGACGCTGGCATGCGATGTATAGTCTCGATGAGCCACTGCATTCACAATTGCCTCAAGCACAACCTCTTTTGGAATCTCATAGGCGGTCGGGACCCGGACGTTCAAATGCCGTGTGCCAACGGAGAAATTGATTTTGGAGAGAACGAAATCCACCGCACTGTCCACCACGTCAAACAACGTCCCCTCGTAAACCTGCATGGAGGGGATTGGCTTCTCCACGCGAGTGCCGTGGAAATGGGCGCATTTCACCTCTGATGAAATCAGGAAGCGCTGTGGCTTCTTTCCGAAAAGCAGGATGGCCGCGTAAGTGGGCAGACCGTCCTTGAGCATTTCCAGATGGGTTAGGAACTGCTCAATGGAGACACTGCTTTTAAGCGGAAAATTCCTTGCCTCCTTGGCACGTGCAATAAAGGCGTTGACATTTTGGCGTGAAATGTCCCTCAATGTGGCATCGGGACAGATTTCAGCGTCAAACGGCCCATAGCGGAAGGCCTTCTTCTCGTCCAGGAAATCCGCCAGGCTGGCGGAGACCTTTGTAAGCAGGTCGTCAATGGAAGTGAAACTCTTTCTCACAATCTCTGCCTCGGCTGTCTTGATGAGAGCCGCCATCTTGGGGTTGCGTTCCTTGCCAGGCGTCCTGTGGATGAAGATAAGGCGAGGCAAATTCAATTCGGTGGCTCGGTTATACTCCTTCTGCGTGGGAGATATGCCATTGGCGTCCTCCCATCCGTAGTCATTGCCGAAAATTCCAAGATACACATCGCTTTTCTCCAGCTCATCCAAATAGACCTGTTCCGCGCTTCGTGCCTTGGCAGGCAGTCGCTCGAACAGGAACACGTCAAAGAAGCGCCCGCAGACAGGGTCGTTCTCAATGTGCTCCGCCAGTTTCCTACGCTCCTCGGCGAACTCCTTCTGGACACTGCTGATGAAAATGCGGTATTTCATTGCCTACTCCAGCCAATTAAAGCCCATTTCACGAAGCACGGAATGGACGCGCTCCTTCGCCTCCTGACATTGACGCTCCAACTCAGGCAGAGTCTCACTGTACCGTGCATTCAAGGCAAGAAGGGAAGTCGCTAAGGTCTGCAGCTGGCTTTCGCACAGACTGTCCATTCCCTTGCGAATGGAGGGAAGCCATTTCCGTTCAACCATCAACAGACGAATCTCTTCGTCGCTCAAGGTAGAATAGCGCTCCAATGTCTTGTTGTCCAGTGCCTTCTCCGCTTCTGACGCCGCTTTTCTGGCCGCCGACAACGCCCCGCGCAAGTCCAGATATCTCTTGACCGCAACGGCCTCGTCCTTCCTCCCCGCATCCTTTTGAAGCTCCTTCAGCTTCTTCTTGCAGTCCGCGTCAGAGATGATCTTGTCATCGTCCCTGATTTCCGAGAGTGGATCGTCATCGCCAAGATCCGCGCACTCCTGAATGAACTGCTCAAGCTCATTGTCCGCCGCCTCCGCCGTTGCCGCGAGTTCCTGCGCCTTCGCCAGCTCAGCAGCGTAGAATTCCTGCTTGACCAGCAGTTTTGGAAGAATCATGCCCTCCCAGGACTTCAGCTTGTCCTTCTTGTCATAGTCCTTCTCTGTCTCGCGCCCGACAGCCCAACCGTCCGCGCAGACGGCGAACAGGTCATCCTGCAATGTCGCCAGCGCATAGTCCATGAACACGCCATACGCATCGTACTTGTCAAGGAAAGCGCTGTCGCGATAGGCGTCGCGCAGTTCGGAGGCAAGTGCCTCCACCAGCCTGCGGGCGTTTCCCGTCGGGGCGGCCAGTTTTGCACGCAATTGGGTTTCCCATTGCGCAAGCGTGTCCATCGCGGCCTTCACGACCGCCTTCACGACATCGGCGCTCCGAATGAAATCCGTCACCTGCTCTGCGGGGATTGCCAAGGAGACATAGCCTGGCCGCAGCGTGGTGACGAGTTGCTCCTTCAATCCAGGGAGTGCCTCCCAATTGCCGCAGGAGTCGAGTTCGGGGCAGGAGATTCCTCCATTGAGGTGTCCGTCCAAATCCTGCGTGACCTCGGTGCGGACGGGCTCTATGTAGCGGGGGATGTTCAGATTCCAGCCATTGCTCTCGATTTCATCGTATGGGACAAGACGGGAATAGTGGGGAATCTCCAACTGTGCATTGAACACATCGACGATCTTGCGGATGTCCTGCTCGCGGAGACGGTTCTTGTTGCCGTCCTTGATGAAGCCAGCGCTGGCGTCGATGAAGAATATGCCGTCCTGGCATCGGCGGTTGTCCAGCACGATGATGGCGGCTGGGATGCCTGTGCCGAAGAAGATGTTTGGCGGCAATCCGATGATTCCCTTGATGACTTTGCGGTTCCTCACAAGCTCCTTCCGTATGGTCTCCTCCGCATTGCCGCGGAAGAGCACGCCATGCGGCAGGATGCAGGCTCCGCGCCCCGTTTCCGGGGTCATGCTGGCCGCAAGATGCAGCAGGAAGGCATAGTCGCCGTTCTTCGCAGGTGGCAGGAGCGTCTTGCTCCAGCGGTGGTATGGGTCGCTCTCGCCGTTCTGCGCCAGCCAGTTCTTGGTGGAGAACGGGGGATTCGCCACGCAGTAGTTGAAGGTCTGGAGAAGCCCAGCCGACTTGAACTGCGGGTCATTCAAGGTGTCGCCCTGCCGAATTTCTGCATCTTCAATGCCATGCAGAAGCATATTCAACTTGGCTAGAGCAGCAGTTGAATTGTCCTTTTCCTGCATGTGGAGAGTTGCCCCCCGCTGGGTCTCCGCGTAGGCTCTCAATAAAAGCGAACCTGAACCTCCTGTCGGGTCATAGATGGTATCTTGTCTGCTATTGGATTCATTGAGGTGAAGCACCTGCGCCATCACGCGGCTGACTTCGGCAGGGGTGTAGAACTGCCCCTTGCTCTTGCCGCTTTCCGCCGCAAAATTCTTCATCAGGTACTCGTATGCGTCGCCAAGAAGGTCGTCATCGACCGCGCGGTTGCGTCCGAAGTCCAGCGCATCATTCTCAAAGACACCGATCAACTTGGAGAGGGTCTCCGTCATCTGCTTGGGCGGACCAAACTTGGCTGGATCGTTGAAGTTCGGCAATACAATATTCAAACTTAGCGGGTTGGCCTCCTTGATGGCCTCCAGTTTCTTGTTGATTTCCTCGCCAATATGGCTATTCTGCTTCAAAGCGATGAAATCCTCAAAGAAGCAGCCTTCTGGCAATTCGATAATTTCAGTCTCTCCTTGCTTCACCTTGTCGGAAAGATACTTTACGAAGAGAATCATCAGGACGTAGTCCTTGTACTGACTGGCATCCATGGAACCGCGCAGTGCGTTGCATGATTCCCAGAGCGTACTGTAAAGCTGTGATTTCTTGATAGCCATATTGTTGTTCCGCTGAAAAAACTACCTGTTCTGGACGATGAGCATATAGACGATGCACACCCGTCCGTCGTCTGAAAGACAATGTGCGTGGGCGAGAATTTTGCCGATTTTTCGTTTGACAATGTTTGATCGGGGAGAACTCTGGTTTTCGAAACCAGCAGGGGCATCATACTCAATCATTTCTTCCATTGCCATGATGACCTTTTCGGGAGAATCCGCACCATCCTCGGCAACATACCAGTTTTCGCGGTTGTTCCAAAGCGCCTTGCCGTATTTCCTCTGGATTCCTGTCGGCACATCTTCATTGCCGCGCCGCATCGACTTGATGAGATCAATCAGCCGCCTGATGGTCTCCGCATAGTCCTGCTTTTCCTGCCTGGCTTGTTCCAGAAGTGCCTGGAGACGCTCGGAGAAAATCTGGTACATTGCGGGGTCGCGCTGGCGGTATGAGTTGATGACCGAACGCGCCTTCCCCTCGACGATTTCAGCGGCGGATTTGCCGTTGCCGGCCTTCTTGGCGGCCTCATCCGCCGTCTTGTCGGTATCCGCCCCGTCATCCAGCAGGTCGAGGAAGGAGAAATCCTCCGTTGCGTGAATGAGTACCTCAGCCTCGTCCGCATGGATGAAGCGGTCAAGCAGTGCTCGCATCTCCGGATCCTTCTCCTTTTCGTCGAAGAAATCCCCTGACTTCTGCTCCACCCGAAGGCTGACCTGGTTTGCCTCTGAAACCTGACGATGCCAGCTGTTCGCCTGCTCGGTCGTGTATCCAGCACGTCCAATATGGTCGGCGAAATTGGAGTATGCGTTGGCGAACTGCCGCGCGATGGAGTAAAGGAACTGTCTGCGTTCGGCTGCGGGGTCGTTGTCAAAGTCCGTCACATAGTACTCAAGAAGCGCGTCCATGTCACGGTCGCCCCAGCTGGCCTTGAGGCAGCTGTAGGCGGACAAGGCCGCCAGAAAACGCTCCTTGACCATCTCCACGTGGTCTTTCAGCAGCCCCTCTATGTCCTTCGGGTCGAAGCCGCCAAGACCGCCGTCACGGTCGTTGAAGTCTGCGACCGCCTCCTGAATCTTATGGAAGAGGTTCTTGAAATCGACGATGACGCCGTATTTCTTCTTGGTCATGGCAATTATATGCCCGTCCTGGTCCTTCACGTCCTTGCCGAGGCGGTTCACGCGACAGATGGCCTGGAACAGATTGTGGTCACGCATGTCCTTGTCAATGTAAAGGTAGGTTGCGCATGGGGCATCAAAACCAGTCAGCAGCTTGTCCACGACTATCATCAGTTTCAGCTGCCCAGGCTGGTTGATGAAGCGGTCCTTTGCCCATTCCTCATATTTCTCGGCATTCGGCTGACCTGCGTCCTCGAAGGACTGTTTTGCCATTCGATACTTGAATTTGCTGGCCTTCTCCTGGGCCGGGTTGCTGGTCTTCTTGCGCAGGTCGTCATCGCTTGGCTCGTAGCTGGTCACCACGGCGCATCTGCCCCGAAGCGTGGTGTCGGTGCAACGGTTCTGAAACCAATCGTAGTAGCGGTAGGCGGACTCTATGTTCCCGGCGACAAGCATGGCGTTGCACCATCCCTCGGAAAGGGGCGGCTTGGACATGTCATCCAGAATCGAGTATCCGATTCGCTCGATTCGCTCCTTTGATGAGAAGATCCGCTCCAATGTAGCCCAACGGTCCTCGACCTGCTGGCGTTTTTGGTCATCAAGTCCGCGGGTTATCTCCTCCTTCTTTGCGTCCAGCTGCTCCTTGCTGCTTATTCTCTGCTCGACATCACGGTTTTCGTATTGGAGGTCGTTGATGACTTTGTCCGCCACAGCCTCCTTGTGGAGATACTGGTGTATGTACGGCCCGAATTTCGCCACGGAGGTCTTGCTGTAGGCGCTGTATGTGTTCTCCTTCTCCCTCTTCAGAAGGGGCGTCCCCGTGAAGCCGATGAGCATTACGTCCTGCCCCATGATGTCCCTCATCGCCTCGTGGAGGCGTCCGCTCTGCGTCCGATGGCATTCGTCCACGAACACGAATATGTTGGAGCCGCGCGCCTTGAAGTCATCGCCGTATTTTGAGTGAATCTTCTCGCGGAGTTTTTCTAGGTAGGTATCCAGCGGAATCTTCGGTGCTGATTCCTCCTCGCCGGAATCTGTTCCGCCGCCGAATTTATGGATGAGGGTGCAGATAAGCCACTCCGTCCCCCCCTTCAGCGTCTTGAGGAGGTCGTCGCCGCTGGTGGCGCGGTGAAGGTCCTGGCCAGTCTGCTTGAAGTTGTTGGCAATCTGAATGTCAAGCTCCGTCCTGTCCGTGATGACCAGGACACGCGGATCCTGGAAATTGGCGCGGATGTATGAAGCCAACCAGATCATGGTCAGAGATTTCCCCGAACCCTGCGAGTGCCAGATGATGCCGCTGGCTTTGTTTTCGAGGCGCGGGATGCAGGCGCACAGCGCATGGTACTGGTGTGGACGCATGACTTTCTTGATTCCGCCGTCGGTGATGACACCATATCGGAACATCCGCATGAAATGCTCTTTCTCGAAGAAGGTCTCGAAAGCCTCGTTGTCATTCAATGCGGTTAATTCGCCATCGCGCTTGTACGGACACCAGAAATCCTGCGGCGTGCAGATGGTCCCGTACTGGAAGCCATTGCCGTCGCTTGCGGCGACGGTGAACTGGACGGTTGTGAAGAATGAGGAAATCAGGTCAATCTCATTGGAGAGGTGCTGCTTGATGCCCTCGGTCAGGGACACCAGACTTCTCTTCAGCTCAATCACGGCCAATGCAAAGCCATTGACATAGACGACCAGGTCGGGACGGCTGTTCTTGCCGGTTATGGGGTCGGTGAAACTGACCTCCTCGGCGACGGCGAAGTCATTATTCGTGGGGTCGCCAAAATCAAAAAGAGGTATGTCCTCCTCTGGCTCGTCAGGGCGCGGACGTGCCTTGACGCCGTAGATGAGCATTTCCGTGACTTGCGTGTTCTGGTTCACCAGTGTGCCCTGACGCGAGTCTGGAAGCGAGATGGCGTTTTTAATCTGGTGAACAGCGTCGGCCACCTGTGCGTCCGTGAATTGTCTGCCGCTTTGATTTGCGCGGTCATGCAGGAATATCCGAAAGCGCTCCTCAAGAAAAGGGCTGTTCTTCTGTCCCTCTGCATTTGCGGAGCCGCCTCTGCCATACGTGAAATTGCCCAGATAATGGAAATGAAGCCCGTTCTGGAAAATCCCGAGGACGTGATCCTGATATTCTCTTTCCTTTTGCTCTTGATAGTTCATTTTGCATCCTCCCGGAACATTTCCTCTGAAATCGGGAACTCGTTCAGCTGTCGGCGCAATTCACGCCATGTCGGCAGGTAGGTCTGGAGAATCTGCTGGAAACGGTCGTTGTGGCTCTTTTCCAGAAGATGCGCCAGTTCATGCACAACTATGTACTCCACGCAGGCTATTGGCTTTTTCGCAAGCTCCAGATTGAAGAGCAGTGTCTTTGTCCTTGAATTGCAGGATCCCCATCGGGCGCGCATTTTCAGGATGTCCCATGCCTCGGCCTTCACGTTCAGGCGATCCTCCCATTTTGCGACGCTAGACTCCAAAGTCTCGTTCAGCCGTCCCCGATACCAATCGTACAGAATCTGCATCCTTTTTTCACGTGTTGAATGTGGCGGGGCATACAGTTCCAGATAATCGCCGTTGACCAGTATCTTCGGTACTATGGTGACATCCTCAATCACTTTCAAACGGAATGACTGCCCGCGCCATAGATGCTCTTCTCCCGATACATATTTGCGAACTGGGACAGTCGGGTGCTCCTTCGCCTTGCGTATCTTCTCTGACAGCCACACCCATTTCTTGAGTATGAAGAGCTTTAGCTGCGTCTCCGCCGTGTTTATCGGAGCGGAAACGTGGGCGTGCCCGTCCGGGGGGTAGACGGACAGGTGGATGTGCTTGATGTCCTTGAATTCGACAGCGAATTTCAAACCATTGATTTCGAGATCTGTTGCATGGAATTTTATATTGTTATTGTAGTGAATCATTCTTTGGTGTTTGGCTGTCTATGTGGATTCAAATTTCATGTCATTCGTAATGAGGCGTGATGTCCCAAACGGAAGGCATGGAGGCGAGCGCTATTTCGGGACCCTTGGAAGTGACGGCGGGGATGCCATTGGCACACCCAAAATGAAGCATGTCCATAATATAAGGTCCTTTTCGACCTCATCTTGTCCCGCAGATCAACCGGTTCTATAATAGGATCGGGGCGGGAGTTACGTTGGGTTTGCTTTCAGCAGGTCGTGCCGCCGGCGTTGGTTTGCCTCCACTTCGTCGGCGCGGTCGAGGTTGGAGAAGAGGATGTCGGGCGTTTTGCCTTCGGCCTGGAGTTGGCGGAAGGCCTCCTCGGCCTTTTCGCGGGATTCGGTGATGTAGCTCTGGCATTCGGGTCGGTCGAGTGCGATGACGTCATAGACGCAGTAGAATCCGCATCTGGTCATCAGGGGGAGGACCCATCCGGGGCAGTGGAGGCAGTACTTGGAGCAGGGTGTGGCGTCGGAGTTGAGGACTTTTCCGAGGCTGGGGCATTGGAGCATATGGCTGTATCGCACGCCGTCCTGGGTATGGCCTGCGCCGCGGCAGTTTTCCTCGCGGCTGATGTTTCCCCAGTATTCGGCCATGCCCTGGAGTCCTTTGGCCATGAAGAGGTCGAGGACTCGGAGGGCGACGTTGTCGGAGATGGCCAGGAAGAATCGGTCGAGTTCGCCGGGGCCCTGGGCGTCGACGAATTTGAAGGCCTGGCTGTAGAAGCGGACGTAGAGGTCAGAGAAGATCATGGCGCTTTTCTCCGGGTGAAGATCTGCCGGCAGTGTCCCTCGCCCAGGGATTCGTGGGTGACCTCGAAGGGGCCGCCCTCGCACCAGGCTTCGTTGGTGAGGCGGGTGCAGCGGCAGAGGTTCGGGCTGACGGGGCGTCCGGTGGCGCGCAGGGTGCGGAAGGCGGGGCATTCCAGCACTTCGATGACGATGCGGTCCGGCTCCACGGTGATCCGATACGGGGCCTTTTCGCGGTTGAGGTAGTAGGTCCAGTGCGAGATCAGTTCGGTGGGGTCGCCCTCGTCCAGGCGCTCCTTGATGCTCTTGTGGACCTCCAGGGCGTTGGCCTTGATGACGGCGTCCATGCCGGCGTCGCCGTAGTGTTCGGCGAGATAGTCGAGGACGAAGCGGACGGAATCGTGGAAGGTCAGATGGGTTTGGCCGGTCTCGCGGTAGCGCATGGTCAGAGCAGAGCCTCCCGGTGCGTTTCCAGAGCCTGGTCGATTTCGCGGCGGCGCGCCTCCGTAAGCACCTCCATCTTCTGGGCCTTGGCGAGCGGGTCGTCGATCACGCCGAGGCGCCACAGCGCGTACTTTTCGCCGGTCCAGGCGGTGGTGACGTCGGGTCCGTAGATGGCGTGGAAGAAGCGGATGAGGTCGCGCTGGCGTTTGATGGCCTCGGCGACCTGGCCTTCCGCGGCGGCGTCGGCGATGCCTCGGAGCATGCGTCCGCAGAGCGCGCCGGAGCCGCAGAGCACGCCGTCGCAACCGACGAGGATGGCCTCGTCGACGGCCCACTCATTGCCCTCGAGGAGGGTGAATGGACGGGATTCCTTCAGCAGCAGGAGTTCCTTGCGGACGCGCATGTTGCTGGCGGAGTTCTTGATGCCGACGACGTTCGGGAGGCGGAGGATTTCGGCGAATTCGGCGGTGGTGAAGTTGATGGCGTTGCGGGCCGGGCAATGGTAATAGTAGAGCGGGCGGTCGGCGGCGGCGGCGACTTCCGCCAGATACCGTAGCGGCTCGGGGCATTTGGCCTTTTCGGGGAGGACGAGCACGAAGGCGGCGGCGGGGCAGTCGGCGAGCCGTTTGGCGAAGGCGATGCATTCGGCGGCGGTGGAGGCGTGGATGCCGGTGAGGATGGCGAGTTCCGTGCCCGCCTCTTCCTGGGCGGCGCGGATGAGCTGCTCGCGCTCGTCGAGCGAGTAGGTGAACCATTCCCCCATGCTGCCGGCGACGAAGATACCGTCCAGCCCCTGGCGGATGGCGCGGCGGACGATGCGCCGCATGCTTGGGCAGTCAATGGTGCCGTCGGCGTGGAACGGAGTGACGGAGGCGGAGAGGACTTTCGGTTTCATGGTTGCTCCCAGTTGAGTTCGGCAATGCAGACTTCGGAGAAATTGCGGAGGATGCAGTCGCCCTGCACTTCTGCGTAGAGGGCGCCGACGGAGACGACGCCGCGGCCGCCGGGCAGTTCCGCCGCATGGAAATTCCCCATGCGGTTGTAGAGGCCGTCGCGTTCCCGGTAGGGGAAGACGACGCGTTCGCTGTCGCGGCGCAGGCAGCCGGCGGCGGGGTCGAAGACGGCGACCAGCAGCGGCGAGCGCCAGCGCATGACGTGTTCGTTTTCCGGGCGGCGCCGGGTGTAGACGAGGCACAGCTGGTCGCCGAGACGCAGCCAGTGCTGCTGGGTGGTGGAGGTCTCCAGGGGAGTTCCGTCGTCGAAGCGCCAGACCTGCGGAGGCGACCAGTGCAGTCCGTCGTCGGAGACGCACCAGTGGCCGTGGCCGTCCTCGGCGCGGAGGGTAAGATAATAGCGGTTCCGGAAGCCGACGGCAGAGGGTTCGATGAAGCCTCGGCCGAAGCCGTGGGTGAGCGCCGGTCCCCAGGCGGTGGTCCGGAGGGTATCGCCGTCCCACGTGAGCCGCAGGGTTCGCGCGGCGAAATGGCCGGGGCGCTCCGTGAAGTAGACCGGCAGGATGATGGAGTCGTCCTGCCAGACGATTTGAGTGCAGGCGGCGCGCCAGTGGATTCCCTGGGGGAAGCAGCCCGCGCCCAGAAGCCGCGCGGGACTCCAGCCGGTGTCGCGGTGGAAGAAGGCGTACATCGGCTGTTTCGGGGTCTGGGCGGTGTGCTCGGCGGGCGGGAGGCGCTTGTCGCCGCGATAGTAGGAGGTGACGCCGATGACCAGGGCGGATTTGCGGTCGGGGCTGCTGAAGACGCGGATGTCGGCGACATTGCGGAGGATTCCCGGCGCGGTTTCACGGTATTCCATTCCGGGGATCGGCGCGGGCGCGCTCCAATGGGCGCCGCGGTCGGCGCTGAGGGCGAATTCCGGCGGGCCGTAGATGTCATCGACCGGCGGCTTGCGCTGCATGGTCATGAGCCAGGTGCCGTCGTCGAGTTCGGCGATGGAGGGGTGGAAGAAGTCTGGCTCGTCGAGCCGGCTCCAGGCTTTGGGCAGAGGCGTGACGCGGACCATTTGCTTTCTTTTGAACGTTTTGCCAGGAAAGAAGATGAAAAGCAACGACAGCAGCGTGACGCGGATCATTTGCCTTCTTCCAGCATCCAGAGGCGGTTGAGGAGGGCGGTCAGGCGTTTCCGGAGGGCCTTGAGCTGTTCGGGGTCGCGGCAGGTCTGGGAGATGCCGAGGGAGAATTTGCCTTGGATGTCGGCGAGTTCCCGGGCGGCGTCGGCGCGCGCCTGGTCGTTGGGGAAGCGGCGCTGCCGGATGAGCTCCTCGGCCAGTCGGGCGTAGTTGACGTCCTCGATGCCGTCGCGGATTGCCTCGGCGCGGAGGGACGGGAAGCACTGGAGGTTTGGTCCGGGGTAGAAGATGGCCTTCATGCCGCTGTTTTCGCCGTGGGAGGTGTCCCATCGGCTCCAGTCGTAGTCGTGGCGCCGGTTCAGGTCCCACAGGTTGGTGGCCCAGTGCAGCCATCCGGTGATGTGCGGGTGGGTGATGATCGGGAAGAAGAAGGCGCGGCTTTGGATGAGCGGCTGGTCGACGCGCTCGAAGGTGGCGAACGGGAAGTAGGTGCCGCCGCCGACATAGATCCAGAAGTCGGTGCCGGTGAGGCGGTGCTGCTCGGCGTCCAGCAACGGCATGGAGCTGCCGTTGCCGGGGCAGTGGATGGAGAGGTATCGGTAGATCTCGGGATCCGCGATGCGGGCGATGGTCGTCACGCTGCGCAGCTGCGGGAAGGCCTTGCGCAGGCGTTCGGCGGCGGTGCGGACCTTGGGATGGAGGTGGGCGGGCGATTCGTCGTAGCCGTAGATGTAGTAGGTGACCTTGTCGCCGGCGATGGCGTGGTACTTCTCGTAGGTCTCCTTGAGCTGGCGGGCGGCCTTTTCCACTTGGCGGTTGACCAGGCGGATGGAGGCCGGACGACGGCCGTCGGGGACGGCGATGACGATGGAGGCGTGCGTCTCGACGGGGCTGCGGGTCCTGAGCTGGTCGAAGACAAAAGTCGCGGGGAGCGGGGCTTTGCGGAAGCCTTCGGACTGCTCCGGCTTGCGGTCGTTGTGGAGGAACTGCAGACCTGCGGGGGCGATGGCGGCGTCCTTGGCGTCCAGCAGTTCGATGGAACCGCCCTCGGCGGGATAGAGGCGGATGGCGCCGGATTCGGAGCCATGCCAGTCGCGGGTTTCCGCATAATGGACCTTGTAGAAGGGGAACGACGGCTCGGAGGCGTCGGGGACGACAATCAGGTCGGTGTCGTCGAGGAGACCGTCGCCGCGCTTCGCCAGGCGCGCGGTGGCCTTGACGGGTTGGTAGGCGCGTCCGTCCTGGCTGCCGAAGATGCGCACGAAGCGCGGGACGGCGGGGGCGGGATCCGCGAAGTCGTCGAAGGCGCGCGCGACATTGACTTCGCGCAGGCCGTGCTGGAGCGCAAAGGGCAGGTCTTCGAGGGCGGGCGAGGGGACATAGAGGTCGAGGGGGTTCATCTTGTATTCGAGATAGGTGGCGATGAAGTTGCGCCGGACCTTCGGGAAGCGCGGATCCGTGGCCTGGTTGTCGCAGAACCAGCGCCGGAGGACGCTGCAGCGCAGGCCGGCCATGCAGGCGAGGCGGTTGGCGCCAAGGCGGAACGGCTGGACGGTGACCTTCAGCGGCAGTTCCAGTCGGAGATTGTCCGCGCCGGTCACGACGGCGGTGAGGTCGTAGGTGCCGGGGGCGGCGCCGTCGTCGGCGGTGAAGGTCATCCACAGTGATTGGTTGGTCTCGGGGGCGACATGGAAGCGCTGGCGGGGCGGGATGGTCTTGAGGACGTCGGGGACGAGGCCGCCACGGGTGGACAGCGGCAGCATCGGGACGGACGGGGGCATGGAGCGGATATAGTCGACGAGATGGAATTTGACGCTGAGGCCGGCGGGCAGGGCGGGCTTGAGTTCGACCGAGCAGTTGGCGACGGGGGCCGCCCCGGCGGTCAGCACGAGCTGGATTCCCTCGGATTCTCCACGGGCGAGGGAGAGTTCGCCGTCGGCGGCGAGGTTTTCGGGGCCGCAGGCGCGTTTCGGCACTTGGGTGAGGTTGTCGCACCAAGAGGCGGCGAGGGTGTTGCCGGATGCCTTTCCGAGCTGGAAGGCATGGCGTTGGTCGTAGAAGCAGCGTCGGAAGAGCGCCTCCGCCTGGCGTGCCAGTTCGAGGGCGTCGGCGACTTCGGGTGCCCCTTGCATCTTGCTGAACCAGAGTTTGTGGAAGACGGGGCCGAGGTAGGAGTCGTTGGTTTCGTAGAAGCGGGGTGCGGCGAAGGCCATCAGATAGTGGTAGCGGTCGCGCGCCCTCGGCAGCGCGGCGATGGCCGGGACCAGGCCGCGGCTGGCGGCGGCAATTTGCTCCTGGCTTTGGCGAAGCATTTTCTCCGTGTGGGCGATGCGCATCTGCCACCGGCGGGCGGCATAATAGGTGTTGCGTGCGAGCATCTGGCGGTTGCGCGCCAGGAGGCGCTTGGTGTTCTCCAATGCGACGGCGGCCTCCTCCAAGTAAAGCCAATGGAGTAGGTCCGGCAGCAGTTCCATGCTGAAGACGGGTGGCTCCGGCGCGCCCTCCGCCAGCAGCAGCGTCGCGCCGGTGCCGGGACGAAGGCGTTCGAGCGTGATTTGCCGCTGTCCGACGGCGGCGCGGACGCCGGTTCCGAATTCGGCGAGGCGGAGAGTCTCCCCGTCGAGTTCGCCGGCGGGAACCAGCTTGCCGGGCAGGTCGCCTTCTTCCAGGCGCCATTTCCCGTCTTGGAAACGCGCGAGGACGGTGTGCCCGTCGGGCCACTGGAAGCCCGCCGCGCGATGCCCGGGATTCAGCGTCAGTTCATTGACGCCCAGGGGCGTGTGGTTGATCAGCGTGCGGAATTTGAAGCCTTTGAGTTCATGCGGCCACTGGTAGTGCGGGAGTTTCGGCAGCGCCCGGAAGCCGGCCAGGCCAGCGGAGGGCGCGGGGGTGGCGACGGCCATGGCCGTCGCAGGCTTCGGTTCTTGCTTTTCGGATGTCCATGGTTCCAGTCTGACGCTGGTGATCTCCAAGGCACCGCCCTTCAGCTGCTGCACGACGATGGTGGGGGCGAGCCAGGCGAGATCCGACGCCTCGGGGATGGCGCCCAGGTCGATCCGACATTCGATCTCGCCGCTGGCGCCGGGCGGGATGTTCTTGCGCACCGGAACAGGGTTCTTGGTCACGGCGTTGACCCATTTTCCGCTGCGGTCGCGCGCCTGGAAGTAGAGCACGAGCTTGGCCGGCGCGGTCATCTCCTTCGAACTCCGCCAGGAGGCGGCGAGGCGGTAGCGCCCGTTCTTTGCCGGATGCACGAGGCCATAGAGCGTGACCGCATATCGGGTGTGGTCGCCTTCCACGGGCAGGAAGCGCGCCTTCCCCAGCGGGGCGTCCGCCGTTGTAGGGAGAATCTCCACCTTTCCGATGGCGCCCTTGCGCTGATATACGCTCCACTTGGCAAATGGCGGAAGCGCGAGGGGCGCGTCGGCGGCGGGCAGCAACGTTGACAGAATGATGACAAGAGAGAAGATGCGCTTCATGGTTGTTCTCCTCCGTTATGGGATGGTGACCGCGAAGTTGTCCCAGTCGCCGTAGGTGGCGCTGGCCGCATGGCCGTCCATGAACGCGGCGTTGGTCTTCGACCCGTGGCGGCGCCAGTCCACCCGATAGTAATAGGCGGGATCGGTGCCCATGTATCCAGCGGTGCCCCAGAAGGCGGTGACCGGCGTGGTGAGGTTGAGGGCGACATCCATCAGCAGCGGCGTGTCGGCGGGCCTGCGGCAGCGCGCGGCGACTTGCTTGAAGTAGTGCCCGTTCAGACCGATGTCCGTCCATTGGTTGCGGCTGGAGTTCCAGGTCTGGGACATCGCGGGGCAGCGGTAGACGTTGACGCCGAAACCGATGACTTTGCTGGACAATGACTTCCGTAGCCCAGATGGATAAGGGAGATAGCCGCTGTAGCTGACGATGCCGGTCCACGCCAGTGTGCTTCCGCCCTCGCGGACAATCGCCTCCGCAGGCGGGAAGTAGTCCTTGTTGTCCTCGCGGTAGAACTCCAGGGCCAGCCAGATCTGCTTCTCGTTGGAAAGGCAGGTTGTCGCGCGCGCCTTCTCGCGCGCTTTCGACAGCGCGGGCAGAAGCATGCTCGCCAGAATCGCGATGATCGCGATCACGACCAGCAGTTCGATCAGGGTGAAGCGGAGGCAGGATGGACGGAGTGGATTCGGGGCGGGGCGGAGCTTCATGGTTCCTCCTGGTTTTCGGTGCAGTCTGGATGCATGGACGGCATAGAACTGAAATGGATGTGGCGCCGCAGCATCGCCGCGCCCTCGGCGGCGCTTCGCCGCAGCGCCGCGACGATGTCGGCGTGACGGATCGGATTGTGTTGCGCGCCGGCAATGGCTTTGGTGCGGGGCTCGACGCCGAACAGGGACATCTCCAGCAGATTCAGTTGCTCGAAGATCCGGTTCATCAGCGGCAGCGCCGCGCGGTCGATCAGCAACTGGTGAAACTCCAGGTCGTGCGCCGCCATCATCGCGCCGTCCGACCCCTGGAAACCCTGCTCATACATCCGAGCGTGAAATTCCAGGGCCGCAAAGTCATCCTCGCTCAACTTGTCGGACAGATGCTCGGCCATATACCCCTCCAGCATCCCGCGCAGGTCAATGGCGACCTGGCGCGCGGAATCGTCCCACGGACGAAGACGAATCCCGAACTTCTGCTTCTTCTCGATCCGCCCGAACAGGTCGATCCGAGCCAGAATCTCACGCAACTGCGGACGCCCAAGCCCCAGACGATGCGCCAGCGCATTCTCCGAGATGTACCCGTCCCCCTTCGCGCGCGCCTCCCCCAACTCCCGAAAAACACGCTCCGCTATCTGGTTGGAACTCATTGCTAAATCTTATGTTGTGATTAATTGTCTTACTATTCGGATTTTTCGTAATATAAGCGTTGGAAAAGGTTTGTCAAGGGGGGCGATTTGACGAGATGACGACCGAACCGATATGACGACTTGACGAAATGGTGAAAAAAGCAGGGGCTATCTTGCGGCAAATAACCAACTTTTTGGGGAACAGCGCCTTTGCGAAAGGTCCTATATTAAGCAATCTCACGGAATGAGCTGACAGGATAGGTGCTTGCGGTTTGCGACGGGGCATCAGGTTGTGTGATACAACAAAAACAACCAGTTTTTGACAGCATCGCGACTGGGGGCTGGAGAGGAATGGGTGGAAAGGAAATCGGAATCGGGTTGATTGGCGCTGGGGCGCGGAGCGCCATGGCTGCGTTGGGGCTGGACGAGGTGCAGCGGAACGGTCGGGTCGTGGAATTGGAGCCGACCTGGAAACGGCAGGGCATAGCCAGGAAGGAGAGCGAGGCATGAAACCGAGCATCATGTCCACGACGTATATGCAGCTGCCAGGCGCGACCCTGGAGGGGATGCTGGCGTTTGTGCGGGAAACGAGGCTGTCCGGAATCGACTTCGTGCAGACGCAGGAACTGGCGGCGCCTTTTGAGGAGACGCGGCGGCGGTGCGTCGAGGCGGGGATTTCGGCCGTGGGGGGCATTGTCTTCAACCCGATCGGCGCGGCGGACTTCTCGCGCGGAAAATGGCTGGAGACGGCGCGGCGCGGAATTGAGGCCACGGCGGCGCTGGGGGCCTCACGAGTGATGTTTCCGACGGCGGGGGTGCGGGGGCGCGCGCGGGAAGAGAGCCGGAAACTGTGGATGGAACTACTGTCGGAGGCGGTGGTGCTGGGGGCGTCGTGCGGAGTGTCGGTGAGCATCGAGAGTTTTCTGGTGGACATGGAATGGAGCCCCTTTGTCTCCTCGCGGGATCTGCTGGAGGCAACGGAAGCGGTGCCGGGGCTGAAGGTGACCTTCGACAGCGGCAACCATTTCGTCGTGGAGGATGTGCTGAAAGCGTATCGTCGGCTGTCCTCGCACGTCGTCAATGTCCACTTGAAGGACTGGGAGATTCTGGACGCTCCGGCGGAACGGACGCTGCGGATGACGAACGGACGTTTCTACCGTATGACGCCGATCGGGCAGGGAGTGGTGGACAATGCGGCCTTCGTGGATGCGTTGCTGGCGGAAGGCAGGCAATTCGACTTCGACTTGGAGTGTTCGGGGGGGATGACGCCGGTCGAGGCGGTGCGGCAAAGTTGGGAGTATCTGCAGGGAAGATGCTTTCGGCGCCACGTATGTTAGGGAGAGCGACGGAGATGGAGGCGCACCAAGTCGTCGGCCAGGCTACTCCCTCTGAACAACTATCTCATTCTAATATTTTTTTAGGATTATCTTCCAAAAACAAACTTGAAATCCACATTTCTTGAATTATATTCCAAGAAAATGCAGAAATACGATGTCGGAGGCCATGCAATGAGAATTGAGCGAAAAGAGTACCTGGAGCGTCTGCAGGCCTGGCGGGATCGGCAAATCATCAAGGTCATCACCGGCGTGCGCCGCAGCGGGAAATCCGTTCTGCTGGAGATCTACGCGGAATGGCTCAGGGGACAGGGTGTGCCCGACGAGCGGATTGTCCGCGTCAATCTGGAGGATTTGGACTTCGAGTCCCTCTGCCAGTCCACGGCCCTGCATTCCTACGTGAAGGAACGGCTTGTCAAGGGGAAGATGACCTACGTGTTCATTGACGAGGTCCAGCTCTGCGAGAACTTCCCTCGGGTAGTCGACAGCCTCTATCTTCGCCCCGACATCGACATCTACATCACCGGCTCCAACGCCGGTCTGCTCTCCCACGAGATTTCGACGCTGCTTTCCGGCAGGTATGTGGAAATCGAAGTTCTTCCGCTCTCCTTCCGCGAGTACGCGCTGGCCCGCCCCGACATCGTTGATCGGCAGAGGCTGTACCGCGAATACACCACCGGCAGTTCCTTCCCGTATGCACTGGAACTGTCCGGCGCGGGGCGCGAACTTGACGGCTATCTGGACGGCCTCTACAACACCATACTGGTGAAGGATGTCTTGACAAGACGGCGCGTCCAGGATCCCCTGATTCTGGACAGCGTGGCGAAGTTCGTGTTCTCAAGCATCGGCAGCGAATTGTCCGTCAAGCGCATCGCCGACACCCTGACGTCAAATGGTCGCAAGACGGACAACAAGACGGTCGAGAAATACCTTTCCGCACTGCTGGAGAGTTTTGTCGTCTACCGTGCCGAGCGCTACGACATCCCGGGAAGGCAACTGCTGAAGACCCTGGAGAAATACTACGTGGTGGACATCGGGTTGCGCCGGCACCTTCTGAGTGGCCATCATCAAGACGTCGGCCGTATTCTGGAAAATGTGGTGTTCCTGGAACTGCTGAGGCGCGGTGGCAAGGTGCGCGTAGGCAAAGTCGGCGGCCAGGAGGTGGATTTTGTGGTGGAGACGCCGGACGGAACGGAATATTATCAGGTCGCCGCCACCGTCCGCGATTCCTCGACCCTGGAGCGCGAACTTGCCCCGTTCGGCAAAATCCGGGACCACCACCCCAAATGTCTCCTCACACTGGACGAGGACCCATCAGACAACATCAACGGCATCCGCAAAATGAATGCGCTGGAGTGGCTTCTTCAGTGATGCCGACGAAAATGTGTTTCGGATGTTGCCTTGTTTCCATTTGGGGGCGGGGACGCCGTGGCAACGTTCCCCCCCCCTGGATGTTGCCATGGCGTCTCGCCATGGGCCGTGGGTGAGCCACGCCATTTTGGGCAGATGAGATTTGGATATTGCTCTGTTTCCATTGGAGGGCCACGGCGGGGACGCCATGGCAACGCCCTTATGCGGGGACGCCGTGGCAACGCCCTTATGCGAGGGCGCCGTGGCAACGTAATGCCTCATCGGTTGACATTCGCATTGCCAGAGCGGCACTGATATCATCTAGTCGGAGCTCTATCGCGCCTCGGTCTGCGCCTCCTTTCGATAGCGCGCGGGAGAGGTCCCGTAGATCATCCGGAAATTCTCCAGGAAGCTGTTGACGGAATGATATCCGCACTTCTCCGCGACGGCGGCGATGGTCTCGTTTCCATGCGTCAGAAGCTTGCAGGCGAACTCCAGCCGAAGCCTGCGGATGCAGGAGACGAGACTCTCGTGCGCCTCGCTCTGGAAAAGCTGCGAGACATAGCCGGGGGAAAGCTGGAAATGCCGGGCCAGGCTCTCCCTGGTGACGTCCTCCGCGAAATGCTCCTCCAAATGGGAATAGATCTGCCGCCAGGTCAATTGGCGTTTCGTGGACTCGCCCTCTCCGTCCGTCTCCAGCGCGTTCAGGATCAGTTGCAGAATCACCGACACCATCTGCGGCATGGCCTCCTGGAGCATGTCGTTTCCATTCAGGCAGTCGAGAAGATGGAGCGCGGAGCGCACCTCCGGCGACGGACGCCTTGCCGTATGGCAATAGATGTTGGCTTCCGGCAGTTCCCGTTCGGAGGCGTCCTCATGGCTGACGTATGTCACGCGGATGTAGTTCTGGTAGATGACGATTCCGGACATTTCATGGATTTCGTCCCAGCGCGGGAACTTTCCGGAATAGGGAGGCGCGTAATGGACCTCCCCTGGCTTGAGGTAGACCTCCCGCATCTCGCCGTCCACCAGATAGCGGATGCGCTTGCAGCCGGAAAGGCAGATGTCGAAGCGAGGCAGAACGGTGCTTTGGTGAGAGGATATGGCGGAGGGGCCGCGTGAGGCGAAGACGCGGCGCACGCCCAGTTCCCGCAGGACAAAGCGAAGCATCGCGCAAAAGGCGGCCTTGTCCCCGCTTCTCATCGCTTTGGGAAAGACGATCATCGGTGTTTCGTCCCTTTTTCTTCAAAAGTTGACTTTTTCGTGATTAATATAATAATTCTGTAGTTGTTTTTCTCTGAAATAGGTTATAAAATAGGGAAAAGTCCTGAAAACGTTTTGAGGATCTTTCGAAAACCATGTCGAAATCGCGCAAATTCAAAGTCGCCCTGATTGGGTGTGGCGGCCGCATCCACCCCTATGCGAAATCCCTCTATGACAGCGGCGAGGTCGAGATTGTCGCCTGCGCGGACCCCAGCAAGAAGAATCTGGAAGACACCCTGGCCGCCGCCGGACTCACGAATGCGCCGATCCGCCGCTATGCGGACTGGCGGGAATTGTGCGAAAAGGAAAAGGAGCTAGACGGGGCGGTCATCTCCACGCCAAATCATCTGCACCGTGCGCCTGCCGAGGCCCTGCTGCCGCGGCACATTCCGATAGCGCTGGAGAAGCCAATCGCCAATACCATGGAGGATGCGGAACGCATTCTGGAGGCCGCCCGCATCCACCAGGGCCGCATTCTCCTGGGCTTTGTCCTTCGTTCCACGCCATTCTACAGCAAGATCCATAAATTGCTGGAGGCCGACCGCATCGGCAACATCGTCTCCATCCAGGCGGACGAACTGGTTTCCTGCGGCATCTCCTCCGTGATCGCGCGCGGGCCATGGCGGCGGTACACCGCCACGTCTGGCGGCTCCATGATGGAAAAATGCAGCCACGACATGGATCTCCTCAACTGGTTTGTCGGCGCCCGCCCCGTCGCCGTCAACTCCTTCGGCGGCACATTGCTCTTCCGCCCCAATGCGGCCCTCCCGAAAAAGTGCGCCGACTGCGCCATGCAGGAGCAGTGCATCTACTATGGGAAGCCGCCTTTCCACGAGGCATCCGCCGATGCCATCCTCGAATCTTCCATGGATGACAGCAAATACCTCTGCATCTACAACATCGACAAGGACGTCTTCGACAACCAAGTCGTCTCCCTCCAGTATGCCAATGGGGTCATCGCCAATTTCACGCTCGCCTTCAACACGCGTGGCGAACGCGCGGGGCGCAACATCCACATCATCGGCACGCGCGGCCGCATCTGGGGAAACATTGACGAGAGCGACGTCGGAGTCAATGAGACCTTGACGGGGCGCACCGAGCATTTCCCCATCGCCATCGATCCCACCGCCTGCGGCGGCCATAATGGCGGCGACGTCAACCACGCCTTGGAACTGCTCCGCATGATGAAGGATCCATCGTACACTCCCGTCCAGGGCCCGTATGCGGGGTATCTGAGCAACGCCCTGTGCATCGCCGCCGACCTCTCCGCCACGGAGGGACGGCAGCTGCGGCTGCGCTACAACGCCGAAGGCTACATCTCCTTCGCATAGACTGTCTTTTCTTAAGCACACATTCCAAGGAGCCCTACCATGACACAGTGCCTCGCCAACCACAGAAAACGCCTCCGTTTCACCTTGATTGAACTGCTGGTCGTCATCGCGATCATCGCCATCCTTGCGAGCATGCTGCTGCCCGCGCTGTCGAAGGCGCGCGGGGCGGCGAAGCTGACGAGCTGCGCGAACAACGCGAAGCAGCTGGGGCTGGCGATGGCGTTCTACGCGATGGACTACCAGGAGCAGTATCCGGGGCTGATCATGCCGGGGCGCTTCTCCTCGTCGCAGGCGTGGACGGCGTGGCATTGCTTGCTGGACGGCTACATTTCGACCTCGAACCACCAGAACTCCGCGAAGTTCAAGCGCTGCCCGTGCCTGGACAAGCGCATCAGCATCTACGCATCCTCCTACGGGCTGAACTATGACGGCTGGGCCTCCGGCGGGCAGAACGACGGCAGCGAGGGATTCGGCTACAACATCTTTGCCGCGTATAGCGTCGCGAACTGGCGCGGGGGCTGCGTGACGCAGGGGAAGATCGCCTCGCCGAGCAACTTCATCATGCTGGCGGACTCGACGGACAACGCCAGCGCCAGCAACGACTGCTACACCTTCGGGCGGGTCGGCTCGCCGACGACCAACGGCACTACTCAGAATGCGGCGGCGTTCTGCTTTGATACGCGCCATGGCGGCCACTCGAATGTCTGCTTCTCGGACGGCCATGTCGAGAAGCGGAAGAACACTTGGCTGCTGAGCACGGAATCCAAGCACTGCTGGTGCAGGGACAACCGGACGAACTGACGGCGCGGGGGAAAGCGGGAGGCGACCGATGACGGGATGGCGGGCTGGATGGCTGGCGGCGCTGGCCGCGGCGGGCGCGCTGGCGGCGTCCGAAACGCATATTACGCAGGTGGTGTGCTCGGATGACACGGAGATCAACCAGCACGTCAACTTCAGTTCCCGCCCGCAGGGAGGCGGGCGGGCGATGCGCGTCCGCAAATACGGTCCGGAATACAAGGCGCCGGTGGTGTCGCCGGTGAGCCACGGGCTGCTGCGCTGGGATTTGTCGGCGATTCCGAAGACGGCGAAGGTGCTCTCCGCCGAACTGCGCCTGCAACTGGTCGACGCCAACGCGGGGCGCGTCGAGGCGTATGCGCTGGCGGGCTGGCGGTGGAGCGAGAAGGACGCCACCTGGAAGGCGTACGAGGCGGCGAAGCCGCAGGAGCGGGCGCTGGGGAGTTTTACGGGCGTCCCGATCGGCGTCGGCGCGGATCGGCGTCCGTACAGCAAGGGCCCCACGTGCTTCGGGGGCGCGGAGTTGACGCGGGCGGTGCAGGAGTGGGTCGCGCGCCCGGAGGCGAACTGCGGCGTCGTCCTGAAGTGGGCGGGGCCGGCGGGGCAGGGGGACGACTATCTGACGAAGGAGCATGGCGGCGCATTCCTGAAGCCGACGCTGGCGGTGAGCTGGCGGGAGGCGGAGGACGAAGCGGCGCGGACAGTCGCGCCGGGCGCGCTGCTGCAGGGCTATTCGCGTCCGGTGCACATCGTCATGGATCTGGACTATGACATGATCTGCTTTCCGCTGACGCCCGGGATTCTGGCGGCGAAGATGCGTTTCCTGGCGGAGCAGGGGTTTCGGCGCATCTACATCGTGGCGCCGCCGCCGGGGGGGACGGACTATTCGGTCAGCATCGCCCCGTGGCTGAAGAACAATCATCTGGAGGCCTCCCGGAAGAACCTGGGCGAGCCGCTGAAGGTCGCGGTGCAGGCGGCCAAGGAGGCGGGGATGGAGGTCTTCGTGCAGTTCAAGCCATACGAGGGGGGCGGCACGCATACGGTTCCGCATGGCGTGACGCCGCCCTCCGGGCGCAACTGGCTGGAGTGCGTGGGCGGGCGTGCCGTGGGGCTGGACCCGTTCCTTGTCGCGCATCCGGAGATGCGGGTGCGCCGGAAGTCCGTCCCCGCGCGGGCCGAGGTGCCGCTGGAGCGCCTCGAACTGGTGTTCCTGCTGGGGCGGAAACCCGGGCGCGAGGGGCTGGACAAGCGCCTCCGCATGGAGGTGCGGGCGGATTGGCCGGCGCTCTCCCCTGAGGAGATCGAGGCGCGTCCGGTGCGCTCCGTCACGCTCTTCACCAGCCAGGACAACGCCTCGTATGCGCCCTTGAACGGGGAACTGCGCTTCGAGTGCCGCCTGGAACGGCGGCTGCTGCGGGACGCCAACGGGCAGCCGCTGTTTCCGGCGCCGCAACTGTGCCGGGTGGTCACGGTGCGCGGCTTCTCGACGAAGGCGCCCTATCTGGCGGTGCAACTGGACGCGGACGCCGAGGCGTGTCGGCTGATCCCCTGGTCGGAATCCTTCGTGACGGGCTATGACGCGCAGGGCGCGGCGCTGCCGCTGACGGCGACGGCCACGGTCCGCCCCGGCATCCTCACCCGGAAATACGGCTTCGCGGAGAACGGCTTCGAGTTCAACGAACTGGGCCCCTACTACTGGGACGAGGGGTGGAAGCGCGCGACGCTGCTGGGAATCGCGCGCGGCAAGGATGAATATGTGCGAGGGGACTTCTGCGAGGCCTACCCGGAGGTGCGCGCCTACTGGCTGCGGCGGATCCGGGAGTTCATCGACATGGGGTGCGACGGCGTGGACCTGCGCCTGATGAGCCACTCCAGCGGCGTCCCCGACTTCACCCAATACGGCTTCAACGCCCCCGTCGCCGCCGAATACCGCCGCCGCCACGGGCGCCCGATGGAGGAGGGCTGCGACCCCTTTGAGGTCATGCGCATCCGCGGCGCCTTCTTCACGGAGTTCGTGAAGGAGGCGGCGGAACTGCTGCACGCGAGCGGCCGCCGCCTCTCCGTCCAGTTCCACGACTTCCAGGCGACGCCGACGCTGGACGTCACCTTCCCGTCCCTCGGCTTCTGGGCGAATCCCAAGATTCTTCCGGACTGGAAGGCGCTTTTGGCGCTCTGCGACGAGGCGGTGGTCAAGGACTTCAACTGGGGAGTGTATGCGCCCTGGAACGCCGCCGCCGTCAAGGACGCGGCGGCGGCGGCGGGCAAGCCCGTCTACGTGACCGCGTATCTGGAGCAGGGGCACGACCTCAACCCCGCCTTCCTCGCGGCGGCGGAACGGGATCCGCGCCTGGCCGGCCTCGTCATCTACGAGGCGGTGTACCGCCCGGGACGCACGCAGGACGGGGTGGTGGATCTGCGTGAGGACGGCACGCCGTATCTCGTCCCCGGGTGTCCCTTCGACCGTCTGCGCCGACGTTAGCCGACTTCCATGAACAGCCTTTCCGCCATAGACCTGGGCATCATCTGCCTGTATTTCCTCGGGATGCTCGCGATCGGGGTGTACTTTTCGCGGCGCAGCAAGAGCACAGAGGACTATTTCGTGGGGGGGCGCGCTTATCCAGGGTGGGTGCTGGGGCTGAGCATGATGAGCACCACGATCAGTTCGGTGACCTTCCTGGCCTTCCCCGCCGCGGCCTTCGCGCTCGACTGGCGCATGGCGATCAACTATCTGACGTGGCCGGTCGGGATGGTGGTGGCCGTGCTCTTCTTCATCCCGTTTGTGCGCGGCTCCGGCATGACCACCATCTTCGACTACCTCGACCGGCGCTTCGGGACGCTCGCGTGCATCTACGGCGTCGCGCTGTTCCTGCTGAGCGAGTTCATCCGGCTGGGCATCGTCCTCTACATCGTCGGAGTGGCGATCCATTCCCTGACCGGCTTCTCGCTGGCGTGGGTGATTGTCGTGCTGGGCGGGACCATCGCCGCCTACACGGTCATCGGGGGCTTCGAGGGGGTGGTCTGGACCGATGTGGTACAGGCGGGCGTGCTGTGGCTGGGCGGCTTCTTCTGCATCGGGCTGGTGCTGGTCAAACTCGGCTGGCGGGACGCCTTCCAGACCGCGTGGGACAACGGGAAGTTCTCGGTGGGGCCGATGGGCTTCAACCTGAGCGAGCGCACATTCTGGACGATGATGATCCTGGGGGTGATCGCAAGCGTCGGGAACTTCACCACCAGCCAGCATGTGATCCAGCGCTATCAGGCGGCGCGGAACCTGCGGGAGGCGCGCCGGGGCGCCGTCGTGGGCGCGCTGACCTCCATGCCGACCTGGCTGCTGTTCTTTCTCATCGGAACGCTGCTGTGGTCGTTCTACCATCTGCATCCCGATCCGGCGCTGGCGGGGGTGGCGGCGGAGCAGGTCTTCCCGCATTTCATCCGCACGCAGTTTCCGGTGGGGGTGAAGGGGCTGGTGCTGGCGGGGGTCTTCGCGGCGGCGATGTCCTCGCTGGACTCCTCCATCAATGCGATCTCCACGGTCGCCGTCACCAATCTGTTCCGGCGCTTTCGGCCGGGGCGCCCGGAGGCGCACTATCTGCGGCTCGCGCATCTGGTGGGGGTGGCCTGCGGCGCGTGGATGATCCTCTGCGCACTGGGCTTCACCAGGATGCACTCGCAGGAGAGCGTCATTGACATGCAGACGACCATCTTCTCGGTGGTCGGCGGCGCCTTCTTCGGGATCTTCCTCTGCGGCTTCCTCTCCACGCGGATCCACTACCAGGCGACGGTCGTCGCCATCGTGCTCTGCTTCCTGCTCAATCTATACCTCGGCGCGAACAGCCTGGGATGGCTGCCGAAGGCCGTCGCGATTCCCGTGCACTCCTATTGGACGGGCACGATCGTCAATCTCGCCTTCTGCCTCTTCGCATGGCTCATCAGCTTCCTCTGGCCCAGGCCGCAGAAGCCCCTGGATGGCCTGACCGTCTGGAGCGGAAAGGGGAAATAAGCAGGCTGAGCCGTCGCCAAAACACGTGTTTCAAGTGATGCTGACCAGCATATGTCTGGCCCAGGGCGCATGTCGTTCTCCCAGGTCTATTGCCCGGCGCTCCTCTCCGTGGAGAACAGGATGGCCAGGGTCAGCGGCGGAATGTCATGTCTCCACTCTTCTATGGCGATTCTCCGCCTGATCGCAACGTATCGCCGGGACGCGTCGGGAGTGAAGACCAGTTCCAGCGTGAAGGTGGAGTCGCCGTTGCGCAAAAGAGTGGCGTCCGCCCGCCCGTCCGCGTCATCCGCCGGAAGGAGGCGCAGCGACATGCCGGGGCTTGCAGGCACGAGACGGAACGAGAAATTCCGCGTCTTCCCCGCCTCAAGCCGTCCAAGGTAGACCTCGCGCTTCGGCTCGACCTCCACCGCCGGGACCGCCGTGCCGGAGACCGTCAGCTTCAGGAACTCCTGGCCTGGCGCGTCCGTCTCCAGGAACAGCGTCTTGCGGAACTCGCCCGAGACGGAGTTGGCGGGAACCGTCACCGCCAGCGTCGTCTCCTGCCCGGGGGCAAGCGAACAAGGCCGGAACTCCGCTGACAGGCACCCGCACGACGAGCGCGCCCGCAGCAGACGCGCCGCCCCCGCCCCCGTGTTCCGCACCGTGAAGACGCACTGACGGGCCTCCCACGCCGGGAAGCGCCCCAGGCATGCCTCTGCGGGAGCCACCGAAAGGCTCTGCGCCGAAACCGGCAGCAGCCCCAATGCCGCAGACAGGATGGCAAGGCGAAATAGACTCATGGCAAGAAGAATGCAAAAAGGAATACCGTTTTTATTATCTTTTTTCATAATATAGAGATGGTCGTATTATTCCGTTATAATACCAAACGTGATTATCTATGCATATATTAATAATAACTTTATCAGTATCCCATTTTATATCATCACTAAAAACGAATCCACATTCGATGTCATCTCCGTTCATATCTTTTTTTTCTTTATAAATAACCTTTCCTTGTTTGTCTTTTAGATAGATTGTTGCTGGCCGTCCTTGAGCATACTGATACACTAAAATTGTATACAATTTGAATCTCACTTCAATCTTATAAGGCGATATCGGACTTATGAATTCATTATATAATAATTCAATATTTAACACCCATATAACCATGGCAAAAAAACAAAAAAAAGATAAATATTTAATTTTGTGTCGCAAGATGTGATGGACAAGGCTTATAAGTCCGTTCTTTTGCAAAAGTGTCTCTCCTATCTAAATGAAAAATACCCTCCGGGAACATCGTGGATTTTCAAGTCTGAATAGACCTTAAAATCTTTTCCTTTCCCAGTTTTTGCTTGGTAACTCCTAAACGTACTATTGAAAGTCCACATAGATATGCCGATTCGTGAAACGGTGCCCTCTTTTTTATTCCAATTGCCTAGATACTGAAAATGGTTAAAATCATAGCTATCTTGTATATAAATAGCAAACTGATTTATGCAATAAGTACCAGCATTTTTTAGGTACTTCCCTTTTACTAAAACATAAAAAGAAAATCTTCCGAGCGCAGCAAGTAAGTCGTCAAGAGGATCCAAGAATGAACCCCCAGCCGAACGGTGCTGAATATGTTGATTATGCAGTATTTCAATATTCCCTTCAAAAGTCCCGAAAGATCCAGCTTCTGGATAATAAGTATGGACCATATTTTTAATTGCTTTCTGTGCATTATTGTTTGCATAAAGTTTATTATCTACAATATTATAATATACTTTCTGTGCGCGTTGATATTGTAATATCCAGTCCATTCTGACAGTATACTTTAACCCGCTTCCGGAAAACCAATGTTCCATCAATGCAGCTCCAACAGGCATGTTATTTTGGCGCATAATTGCTGGAATATCAGTGACACGGCCATAACGATCAGAATCCTCTGGAACCAAAAAGTCAGGTTCATCTCCCATATCAAAACTATGGCACCACTCTTTTAACAGTCCCAATTTATCAATGTTGTTTATATTGTCATTCCCATTTATTGTTAAAAGATGACGAGAAACTTTTTCCCCAATCGGGTCCCTGGACAGCCACCGTCCCAGGCTCGGGCTATAGTACCGGTAGTTGTAGTAGACGAGTCCTGTCTCCGCGTCGAAGTATTCGGACGAGAACCTGAACGGGTTGTCGGACGCGCCAGTGTGGGCGCAGTTCCCGAAGGGGTCGTAGAGGTAGGTGTCGGTGACGGCTCCATCCGCCCCGAGCAGCGCGACGATGTTCTTGTTGGCGTCGGAGACATAGAACTCCCCGCCGTTTCGCAGGAGGGGGACCTCGAGGCCGGCGGGCTGCCAGATGTACGTGTTCGCGAGGGCGGTCCCGTCCAGCGCGTCGTACTCGGCGATCTGCCTGAAGCCGTCGTACACGAAGAGCGAGTGCTTCACGAGGACGCTGTTTTCGTACACCTTCTTCTCGAACCTGCGGCCCATGAAGTCGTAGCGGAACTCCAGGCGGAGGCCGCCCCTCGTGGCGGAGGCGAGGCGGTCCCCGCCGTCCCAGGCGTAGGTCCAGCCATCATACGTGAGCAGGTTGCCGTCGGCATCGTAGGTCGGAGCCTCCGCAGCGGCGGCGGGGACGGCGTAGTCGCCGGAGAGGCGGCGCCTCAGGTCGAGGTCGGGGGTCCCGTCGCGCCGCACCGCGTCCACCGCGATGTGCGCGGTGACGGGCCCGGCCGAGTTGTCCACGGGGATGTCGAGGGAGAAGTCCTGCCCGTCGCGGGCGGGGCGGTATGTCGTGGAGACGCCGGCGACGGTCGCGGTGACCGCCACGGAGGCGCCGGCGTCGGCACGCCCGCGGATCGGAATCACGCCAGGCGTGAAGACGGAGGCGTATTGATTCAGGCTGTTTGCACTATAGCGCAGGAGGTTCGCGGACGAGCCTTCCTGCGCGGAAGTCCGGTTGCCGATGCCGTCGTAGGCGTAGCGGAACGAGCCGCCTGGGACGGGCGCGCCGGTGG
>JAEEGL013024202.1_pt1 | contig 29069 bp, 22 predicted proteins | sample 9134231 | NCBI WGS metagenome assembly JAEEGL01 (sample SAMN16246548, study PRJNA631951) | gut metagenome | biome: gut microbiome; feature: rumen; material: fiber-attached | host: Bos | place: Iran: Karaj | collected 2018-10 | reverse complement strand
GAGCAGCTCATCCCCATCCACCAGAACTGGAACTGGATAGCCTTCGGCGTGGAGCCGCAGAGCACCTATCTGGACCATGTGTTCGGCGCATACGCGGAGTGGAGTATGCTGCTTAAGAATCGTGATCAATGGAACGACTACAACGGCGCACAGTGGGGCGGCGGCGATCTCAAGCGGGCGGCGGCCAACGAGATGTACAAGCTGAAGATAGGCCGTCTGCCGACCACGAAGCAGGAGGCTCCCAACAGCCTGCTCGCCGTGTCTGGCCGACAACTGAAGGAGAACAAGGAGAGAGCCGTCAAGCTTGAAAAGGGCTGGAACTGGATAGCCTACACACCGCTGACGACGATGACCGTCGATGAGGCGCTGGCTGCCGCCAATCCGCAGAAGGGCGATATCGTGAAGTCGCAGACGGGCGTATCCATCTACGGTGAATACGGCTGGGAAGGCAGCCTGAAGGCATTAGAGAGCGGACACGGCTATCTGTACTACAGCAACGCCAACGACACGACGTCGTTCCTCTATCCGACGGAAAGGGCAGCATCGGCTGTAAGGGCACACGGGGCAGCACCACGGCGTGCGCCAGAAGACCTGCGCATCTTCAATCCGGTGCCCCTGGGTCTCTATCCGAGCAACATGACGATGGCCATTCAGCTGCGCGACGGAGACGCTGTGGTTGACACCGCCGAGGTGGCCGCCTTCATCAGCGACGAATGCCGAGGTGCCACCCGCGCCAGCAGCAACGGCCTCTTCTACCTCGTCATCAGTGGCGACGGTGCTGGACAGACGATGACGCTGCGCACCTGTCTCGACGGCGAAATCATCGACATCGACAACACGCAGATGTATGTCAGCGATGCCAACATCGGCACATCGTGGGAGCCTTACGTCATTGACCTGAGCACCGCCCTGACCGGCATCCGTGTGCTCGACGGTTCTGACGTCGAGAATGACTCCGACTGGTGGACGCTGCAAGGCTTTAAGATAGGCCGCAAGCCTACACAGCCGGGTGTGTACATCCACAAGGGTAAAACGGTAACTATTAAACGGAAGAAATAATCTTAACAACAGTAAGGGAACGAGTTCAGTCTCGTTCCCTTATTAAATGTATGACAGGTGACAGGTTCCTGTCATAACGGAATTCTCAATATGCTTCGCGATATTTGTTTTCGTCCTTGTCATCAAGCATGGAGAGATAGGACTGATAGCGGCTTTGGGCTATGTAGTGATCCTCGACGGCCTTGAGGACGGCACAGCCCGGTTCATGGGTATGCGTGCAGTCGGAGAAGCGGCATTGCTTGGAGAACTCGAAGATTTCCTTGAAATAGCTGGTCAGTTCCTCACGCTCCATGTCGAAGGTACCAAAGCCCTTGATGCCCGGGGTGTCAATAAGAAATGAGGAATGAGAAGTGAGAAATGAGGAATGACTATTTAGCGGAATCATTTCGGAGAAGGTGGTAGTGTGCATGCCCGTCTGGTGAGCATCGCTGATGTCAGCGGTTCGAAGGTTGGCGTTGGGTACCAGACGATTGATGAGGGTGGACTTGCCCACACCCGAATTACCGCTGAGCAGCGTTATCTTACCAACCAGCTTAGGGCGCAGCTCCTCTACTCCATTGCCAGTTATGGCACTGATGGCGTGACACTCGTAGCCAATGGTCTCGTAGAGGTCAACCATCATCTGCTGATAGTGGCGTTCGTCGTCGTTCAACAGGTCGCTCTTATTAAATATAAGTATTACGGGCACGCGATAGGCCTCTGCAGAAGCTAAGAAGCGGTCGATAAACGTGGTAGAAGTCTCAGGACGTGCTACCGTGACGACCAACATGGCCTGATCGACGTTGGCAGCCAGGATATGGCTCTGCTTGGAGAGGTTGATGCTCTTTCGGATGATGTAGTTCTTACGATCGGCTATTTCTGTAATATATAGAGGTGAGTCGTGAGAGGTGAGAGGTGAGAGAATTGTAACGCGATCGCCCACAACGACGGGATTCGTACTTCTGATACCACGTAGGCGAAAATTACCTTTTATTTTACACTCTACCGTCTGGCCATCGTCTGTCAGGACGGTATACCAGCTTCCTGTAGTCTTAACGACCAAGCCCTGCATGTCTCTTCCCTCTTACCTCTTACCACTAACCTCTCATTACACGGTCATGATTTCCTTGTTCTTGGCCTCCATCAGCTCGTCGAGCTTCTTGATGTACTTGTCGTGAATCTTCTGGAGTTCAAGCTCAGCATCCTTCTCGTTGTCCTCTGAGAGTCCGTCCTTGATGGCTTTCTTCAGCTTGTCCTTAATGTCACTACGCACATTGCGCACCTCCACCTTGGCCTTCTCGGCCATCTTGTTACACTGCTTCACCAGGTCACGACGGCGTTCTTCTGTAGGCTGAGGGATACCCAAGCGGATGATCTCGCCATTGTTCTCGGGCGTAATACCCACGTCACTGTCCATGATAGCCTTCTCAATGTCACGGATCTGCTTACGGTCCCAAGGCTTGATGGCAATGGTACGCGCATCGGGTGTAGAAATGTTGGCAACTTGGTTCAGGGGGACCTTCGAACCATACGACATCACACGCACGCCGTCAAGAATGGCCACATTGGCACGTCCTGCACGCACGCGGTTCAGCTCTTCTTCGAGGAACAGGGCGGCCATCTCCATACGTTCCTCGGCAGCTGCTAATGTTTGTTTTACGTCAATCATAATGCTAATAATTGGTTTTTTCTGTTGGCAAAGATACGAATAAACAAGGAAAATACAAAATAATTCCAAAAATATTTTCATTTTCAAGTGAAAAGTTGTATCTTTGCAGACGAACTGAAATTGCCTGCAACTATAATGAATGTTCAATATATAGACTATATATTAATAGGTGCGATAGCAGTTTTGACAATAACTGCTATAGTTACGCTATACTATAATCGTTTCTTGGTTTCACAAGAGAAGAAAGCCGATGCCACAAGCAAGAATCAAATCAAGAGACTGGTCACTATCCTGCAGACAGGGAAATTACGTCTGTGGACTTACAGGATAGCCACGCGTCACTATCTCAGCATATCGGAAACCGGTGACTACACTCATCAATACAATCCCATCGACTTTGCACAATTCTTTGATCGCGACGACTTTGAAGAGTTGCGCAGTACCATTTTTGGAATCTGCCAAGGCAAACTCGAAAACAGCACGTTGCGCATCAAGGGCAATCTCAACGATGTGGGCGAGCAGCGCCACTACGAAGTGACGCTCTCCATTGTAGAACGTGACAAGAGCGGACTCCCAAAGACACTGTTAGGCGTACAGCGCGACATCACCGACACGTTGAAACGCGAACAAGAGGTGAGCCAGTTGCTGATGCGCTACCAAACCGTGTTCAACTCGGCCTTGTCGGACATGATATATTATGACAAGGACGGACGGTTGAGCGACATCAACGACAAAGCATGCAGTTCGTTTAGCATCAACGACCGGCGAAAGCTGCTGCTTTCAGAACTTCGGATAGAGGATAACCCTTTGTTCGGCAACATTGACTTCAAGCACATGAGTCCTACACGCGCTACAGCCATCTTAAACGCTTCCGAATTGGAGAAAGACGGATATACCATCACCAGTTCTGTGTCCGATGGAAAATATTATTACGAAGCATCCTTCCATCCCATTACCGATGCTAAAGGGGAATTTGAAGGCTTGTACATCTCAGGAAACCCCGTGACGGAGATGGTAGAGTCCGTGCATCGCCAGCAGGAAGGTTTGAACCAGTTACGCAAAGTACACAAGGACATCCAGAAGTATATCCATAACATCAACTATGCTCTGCGCGTAAGCGATGTCCGAATGGTAAGCTACTATCCCGACAAGTACACCCTTGAGATTTCCAGTATTATTGACCAAACTCAGCTAACACTGTCGCAGGTGCGCTGCACTCGTCTGGCTTCACCACGATTCAGGAAAAACGTGTCGATTGTCCTCAACAAATTAGACCATAAGGTGCCTCACCCCTTTGAGGAAACTATCGAGATTATCCTCCACGACAAGCAACACCGCCCGATATGGCTGATGTTCAACCTGATACCCGTGTTCAATGCCAATGGTGAGGTAGAACGCTACTTCGGTATGTGCCGAAACATAACAGAACTGGTGGAGACGGAGCATCGTCTGGCCATAGAAACCCAAAAGGCTCAGGAGACGGAAAACCTGAAACAGACATTCCTCACCAACATGAGTTACGAGATTCGTACGCCGCTGAACACGGTGATTGGCTTTGCCGAACTCTTCGAAGCCGAGCACGACCCTGCTGACGAACACGTCTTTGTTGAGGAAATCAAGCAGAACTCCAACCAGTTGCTGAATCTAGTCAACGACATCCTATTCCTATCGCGTATTGATGCCAACATGATTGAGAGCAATCGCAGCGAGAATGACTTCGCCTTGTTCTTCGAAAGTTTCTGTCAGATGGGACTAACCAGCGTCAGCCCAAATGTAAAGATTGTCATCGAGAACAACTACGAGCATCTGGTACTGAACATCGACCTCGATAATGTCTGCAAGATTATCCAAAGGGCCTGTCTTACTGCAGCCTACTACACCAAGCAGGGTACCATCCACACGCGCTACGAATACTGGCATGGCGAACTTCTCATCAGCGTCGAGGACACTGGCGTCGGTTTGGATGCCGATGCCTTGAATGGTATTTTCGAGCGCTTTGAAAGGAACTTTAACAAGACCAAGCAAAGAACAGGCCTCGACCTGCCTATCATTCAGGCATTGGCACACATGCTGGGAGGCGACGTCGAACTACAGTCCGAGAAGAACAAAGGCACTATAGTCCATATCACCATTCCCTGCGAGGCCATACAAGTGGAAAAGAAGCGTGAAGTGATTAATGAATAAGCGATGATACAGATAATAGAGATGACATATATAGCTCAGTCGTTGCAAGCCATACTGCTGATAATAGTATCAGCCCTGTTCATTGGCGCGTTGATAGCCAACAGGGTGATCAGGCGCCGGATGCGAAAACATGCCCAGCAAACCAGCTACACCAACCAGCTTATACAACAGGCATTGAAGAACGGGCACAACACTGTACTACAGTGGAACATCGACGACAAATATACCACACAGATCTTTGGTGACATGCTACCTGAGGGCGGTATCAGCGACGAGGGTTGGAAGAGCCATGTGCATCCTGAAGACCTGCCTGAGGCACTCCGTCACCTGCATGGCCTCATGCAAGGAAAGATCAAATCGGGCGAATTCTACTACCGCTGGAACACAGAGTATGACAACGAGAAGCCACCACATTGGCGCTATTTCAGCAACACCAGCATCGCAGAGTTCCTGCCTGGCGAGACCTTACCAGTCAGGGTCATCTCGACCCTTATTGACGAGACCGAGGCACGTCTGGCTCAAATTGAAGAAAAGGAACTGGCCGACAAGTTCAAGCTCATCTTCGAGAAAAGTATCACCGGCATGTCGTTCTACAGTCCTGATGGCATGTTGCTGGATGCGAATGAGAACATGCGCAAGATATGCCATTTCGACAACGAGAAGAACGACGAATTCTTCTCGCAAGTCAGCCTGTTCGACCTGCCACCCTTCAACGAGTTCTTCAACCGCAACCACGTTGAGGATTTCTGGGTATGCTATCAGAGCATCATTCCTGAGCGTAACATCCACGACTATCTGGAGATACACCTGCACCCCATTCGCGACGACCAAGGCAATATCATCTATCTGTCCGTACAGGCACGCAACGTGACGCAAGAGCGCGAGCTGTACATGCAAAACAAGCTGAACGACGAACAGCTGCGTCGTGCAAACGAGGAAATCAAGCAGTACGAGACGGAGTTGCGCTATCTGATGGAGAACTGTCAGATACAACCTTGGCGCATCAAGCTCAAGGAAAACATCATTGAATCCTATAAGGATCTGACCACCATCGACAAGACCTTCACGCTGGAACAATTGCATGACGTCTTCTATAATCAGAATGACAAATTCGTGCGTTCAATGCTTAATCTTGCAGAGGCCATATCAAAACCCGTGTTTTGGATAGGACAGATGAACCCCATGGTCAGCGGGAAGTATACAGAGCCGCAGTGGGTTCAGATTAACAGCATCCCGGAATACGACGAGGAAGGCAACTTGAAGGGCAGCTTCGGCATCTGGCGCAACATTCAGAGCCTGATGCACAAACAGGAACTGTTGAGGCGCGAAAGCGAGCGTGCCAAGGATTCCGGTCATCAGAAGTCGGTGTTCCTGGCCAATATGACCCACGAGATCCGTACGCCGCTCAATGCCATCGTAGGTTTCAGCGACCTGCTGCAAGCCGTGGAAGACCAACCCGACCAGAAGCGCGAACTGATACGCATCATCCATAACAACTGCGACATGCTGCTCCGACTTATCAACGATATCCTGGTGCTGTCGAGTGTCGACTCCACTGGTCTGGAACTAATATACGAGCGTGTTGACTTCAGCAAAGAGTTCGACATCATCTGTCAGTCGCTTGCACAGCGTGTCGAGGACCCCAACGTGGAATTCCAGAAGGAGAATCCCCTACCCTCGCTCATCGTCACCATCGACAACGGACGCATCCAACAGGTCATCACCAACTTCGTCACCAATGCCGTCAAGAACACGCATCAGGGGCATATTCGTGTGGGCTATCGTTTGGAAGAGAACACAAGCGGAAAGGACATCTATGTCTATTGTGAAGACACGGGTTCCGGAATACCTGAAGAAGAACAGAATCGCATCTTCGAACGTTTCGTCAAACTCAACGACTTTGTGCAGGGCACCGGTCTTGGACTCTCCATCTGCAAGGCCATCGTCGAGAAATGCGGCGGTGAAATCGGCGTGGACAGTGAGGTTGGCAAGGGTTCGACATTCTGGTTCCGCATACCAGTGGAGGAATGAAGAGTAAAGAGTGATGTACCATTTGACAATGTACAATGTACCATTTGGAAGTGAAGAGTGAAGAATCATGAAATATTTTCTCAGGATATTGTTTGCAATTCTACCGCTGTCGGTCTTCGCCCAACAGTCGACTGACAATGTCCGCATATTTTCCGAAGAACACCCGCTGGTGTATGAAGATGCATGGGACCTGTGGCCCTACGCCTTCCTTAATGAGAACGGCGAGGCTGTAGGATACAATATCGACTTGCTGAAAATGCTGTGCAAGGAACTTGACATCCCGTATATCGTCAAGTTGAAACCAACGCAGGATGCCCTCAACGACCTGAAGAACGGACGTGCCGACCTGATGTATGGTATGGATGCCCGCTTCCACAACGAATATGGCAATTATGGCAAGAGTGTCATCCAAATCTTCACCCACAGCGTGCTCCACCAGAAGGACGACCCCGTCAGAATCCATAAACTGGAAGATTTGGCTAACCAGCGTGTCATCGTCCATACGGGCAGTTTCAGCCATCACCTGATGATTAACCACGGCTGGGGCCTAAACGCCGTTGCCTACGACGATATGCAGGATGCCGTACAAAAGGCCCATCTGTCGACCGAGTACCAGGTTGTATGGAACACATTGTCGCTGAAATACCTCATTCGAAAGTTCCAGTACAACGACATGGAACTGACGCCTGTCAGCATTCAGCATGGCGAATATAAGTTCATGTCGAAAAACCAACGGCTGCTCGACCAAATGGACAGTGTATTTACTATCTTGAATTCAGCAGGACGCCTGCAACCCATCCAAAACAAATGGTTTTATCCCGAACATGTAGACTCAGGCATACCTGCGTGGATATGGAAAGTAGTGGCACTGACATTGTTGCTGGCCATTGGCACACTGACCTACTATGTTATCTATCACTTCCGCGAGAGAAAGATGAAGAAGGCCATCACACGCAGCAACAATCGCTTGGCACTCATCCTGCGTACCAGTCATGTCCGACTCTGGCTTTACGATTTTGAGACCAATACCGTTACCCAGTTCGACGAGAACGGTAACCAACAGAAGAGTCCGCTCAAGCCGGGCATCTTCGGCAATCAGATCATTCCGGAAGATTTCGATCGCTTGGTAGCAACCATCCAGAAAATGATTATCAGCAATGAGGATGAGGCCGAATTGCAGGTGCATGCCAAGACAGCCGACAGCGATGAGCTGCGACACCTGACCATCCTCATGTCCGTGCTCCATCGCGACAAGGACGGACGCCCCGCCACCCTCATCTGCACGTCGAGCGACATCACCGCCGAGCGTCTGCGACAGATACTGGTGAAGGAGAACCTGGTACGCTATCAGGCCATCTTCAACGCCGGCATGGTTGACACTGTGGCCTATGATGCCAACGGCATGGTAACCAACATGAACGAGATGGCGGCCTCAGTAATCAAGGGCGGGCGGCTTACCGTACACGACCACAACGTAAACCTGCGCGATGTGCTCCGTATCGATGATTTGGACCTGGAACACATGGTGCAGACTAACATGACAATCATGTACAAGACGAGTGAAGATCAAAACGAAGCTACTCGCCTCTTCTTCCAGCACGACAAGTTCTACGAATTGCAACTGGTGCCCTACCGCGACGACAACGGCCATCTGCAAGCCATCTTCGGCACCGGGCGTGACGTCACCGAGAATGTCAACTCCTATATGCAAATGCAGCGCAACGCCATGCTGTTGCAACAGGCTAACGACGAAGTGAGCAACTATATCCGCAACACCAATTTCGTGCTTCGCAACGGTGGTGTACGCATGGCTGACTATTCGCCCGCAAACCACACACTAACCATCTATCAAGGCATCGAACAGCATGAGATGACATTGACGCAGACACGTTGTCTGGCACTGACGCACGACGACTCGAAACGCGTAACACAGCGCATCCTGAAGAGCATGGACAATCTGACGCGGGGAGCACTGACCGCTACGGTGCAGACTACGCTACGCAACAAAAAGGACCAACCCCTTTACCTCTACCTGTCGTTTATTCCCATCATCAACGACGATGGCGAGATAGATCACTATTTCGGCATGTGTCGTGACATCAGCGAGATTAAGGCTACCGAACAGGCCTTGGCCAATGAAACCAAGAAAGCTCAGGAGGTGGAGACCATCAAGAATGCCTTCCTCCGCAACATGAGCTATGAGATACGTACGCCACTGGCCTCTGTCGTAGGCTTTGCCGAACTGTTTCAGATGGAGCACATGCCCGAAGAGGAGGCCATGTTTATCCAGGAAATCAAAGAAAACTCGTCGCTGCTGCTCAAGCTCATCAACGACATCCTGTTCCTGTCGCGCCTCGATGCTGAAATGATTGAGTTCAAAAGGCAACCCGTCGACTTTGCCACCTTCTTTGCCTCCCGTTGTGAAGCAGCCTGGCAGAACAAAAAACAAGCTGGCGTTGAATATCAGGTAGACAATCCCTATCACAAGCTGGTCATTGACGTTGATGCGCAGAATGTCGGTATCATTATCGACCAGATTGTGGAGAATGCCGTCGAGCACACTGCTGCGGGACAAGTGCGTACACGCTACGACTATACGGGCGAGGGTCTGGTGATGGCATTTATGGATACAGGTAGCGGTATTCCTGATGAGAAGCTGAGCCACATCTTTGAACGCTTCACGGGTAGCACCAGCCATGGTACAGGTCTCGGCCTGCCCATCTGCTATGAGATGGTACGCCAGATGGGTGGTAACATCAATATCAAGTCAACAATTGACAAAGGAACAATGGTGTGGGTTACCATTCCATGCCAGTGTACGGATCTTGAAAGAAAATAAGGGCGGCACGGCTTGCCTAAAGAAGAATAAAGAATAAAGAGATAAAGAGTAATGAATAAAGCTACGAAATACAAGATATGCATGGGATGGCGACGGGGAATAATGTGCCTGACATTATTCTTTATGCTTTTTACTTTATACTTTAGCCCTGCAAGGGCACAAAACTACGGTTATACCGACGAGCGGCCATTAGTGATTGCTGCCGACTGGGACTTCCGGCCCTTTGAATTTCTGAATACCGACGGCCAGCCCTCAGGCTACAATATCGAGGTACTCGACCTGATCCTCACTCAGATGAACATTCCCCACAAGTTCATCATGCAGGAGTGGCATACCGTCAACAAGATGTTTGCACGCCATGAGGCCGACCTCATCCACGCCCTCACATTCAACTTTAAAGGCCATCCCTACGTGACCACCAAGAAGTATATCAACTACTATAAGCTGATGGCTGCACGACACATGGACACGCCACCGCTTTACAGTCTGCGAAACCTGACCGAGGGCGACACGCTGATGCTGAAGGAAGACGACTACGGTGCACTGATACTACGCACAATGGGCGAACAGCCCTTCATCCAGGAATTCACAACGCCCAAGTCAGCACTCAGCCGCATCCGCAACGGCAACAAACAATACTTTATATGGGGAGAGTTGCCCTTGAAGCGCAAAATCCAGGAGCTGAACATTGATGGCATTGCCCTCGACGAGATTGACATCCCTGCAGCTGAGTTGCGCATCATCGGCTACAACCCGGAAATCATAAACCTCATCGATGACGAATACACCCGACTCGAACAGGCCGGTGACATCCAGCCCATCTACGACCGCTGGTTCCATCCCGAACGCCAGCACGACAATGCCTCACCCTGGGCACCATATATCTTAGGCGGTGTGGCCATTGTCTGTCTGATAGCTTTTTTTGCCAGCCGTCTCATCACCATCCGCGTCAAAAAAGCCGTACGTCAGAGTGCCGACCTCAACAGCATGATGAGACAAGCTTTGAACATGGGTGACTATTATGTGGCCGAGTACGACCTGCACACCCGAATGGTGGCTAACCGGCACGGAAGACTGATGCCCCCTGAAGGGATAACCATCGACCAACTCATCGACCGTATCGACCCTAATCAGCAAGAAGATTTCCGTCAGAAGATAGAGAAGCTGGCCAGCGGCGAAGTTGACTTCCTGGAGATTGACCGACGCTGGAATGCCGGTACAAAGGAGAAGCCAAACTGGCGCTACTTTGAGGGCAACGCCCTGCTTGAGCGCCAAGACGGCAAGCCACGCTGCATCATCCACACCGTCAAGGACGTCACACGCGACATCTTGGAAGAAGCCCATAATAAAGACCTCAGTGCCAAATACAAACTGCTGTTCGACACCAACATCCTCGCCATGTCGTTCTACGACAAGGACGGCAATCTGCTCGAATCGAACCAGAAGATGCGCGAGATATGCTTCAAAAACGAAAAGGGCGAGCAATTCTTCTTCGACACCAATCTGTTCAACTATCCCGGCATCAAGGAAGACTATGACCCCAACAGCCGAGAGCCCTTCCATGCCTGCTATCATGCACTACTGAAGAATGCCGACATGGACCTTTTTGTGGAAAACAAGTTTACGCCACTCTTCGACGACGACGGACAGCTTATGTTCTACATCGTCACCACACGCGACATCACCGCCGACCGACAGATGTACCTGCAGATGCGCGACCACGAACGCCAACTCATAGAAACCAACAAGGCCATCCAGCGCTACGACCAGCAGCTCAGCTACCTGCTGGAGGAGAACAAGATCTTCGTATGGTACTACAATCCCCAGACCGACATCGTCCGCTTCTCGCGAAAGCCCCACGTGTCCGAATTTGCCGAGCCGCTCAACCAATTCATGAACGGTGTACCCGAAAACAGCCGTGCCAGTGCACTCATCCAGATGCGCGAATTCATAGCCCAGAAGAAGCCGTTTACCGTCATCTATCAGTACAGATACACCCCTATGCAGGAAACCGCCAGCTGGTTCTCAGTCAGCGGTATGCCCGAATTCAATGCCGACGGTCAACTGAAAAGCTTCTTTGGCATAGCACGAGATATCACGCAATTGATGGCGGCACAGGAAAAACTAAAACTGGAAACAGCACGTGCCGAGGATTCCGGCCGACTGAAGAGCGCCTTCCTGGCCAATATGACCCACGAAATCCGTACGCCGCTCAATGCCATCGTAGGCTTCAGCGACCTCTTGCAGATGGTCGACAACCCAACAGAACGCCTTGAATTCATACGCATCATCAGCAACAACTGCGACATGCTGCTCCGACTCATCAACGACATCCTCGAAGCATCCAGCATGGGACAGTCGCTGACCATCGAGCCCAAGAGCATCGATCTCGCACACACCTTCGACGACATCTGCCGCTCACTGGAACAGCGCGTACAAACACCCAATGTCCAGTTCCAGAAAGACAATCCATACACCACATACAGCGCCGTGCTCGATGCAGGCCGACTGCAACAGCTGCTCACCAACTTCGTCACCAATGCCGTAAAATATACCCACGAGGGACATATCCGCGTGGGCTATCGGGAGGAAAACAAAGGTGTTTATTTCTACTGCGAAGACACGGGTACAGGCATCCCGGCGGAGAAGCAGGCCAGCGTCTTCGAACGCTTTGTCAAGCTCAACGACTTTGTGCAGGGTACCGGCCTCGGCCTCTCCATCTGTAAGGCCATCGTCGAGAAATGTGGCGGCCGCATCGGCGTCAAGAGCCAGGGCGAAGGCCATGGCTCCACTTTCTGGTTCTGGCTGCCTCGCGAAATACAAAGCGAGTGAGCCGGATTGAGTAAGTTAACTCTTAATTCTTAACTCTTAACTTATATTCTTGTCTGCTTCAGTTCCAGATATTTGTTGATAACGTCTACCGATAAGCTGGCAGGCGAGGTAAGCAGGGCGGCAATGCCGTTTTGCTTGAGTATCGACACCATCAGGTGCTTTTCGTAGATGAGCTTCTCGGCTATGACCTGTTGGAACTGTTGTTCCACATCGTCAGCGGTCTGGTTGGCATAGTCCTTGAGTACCACATCTTCAAAGAATATCACTAACAACCGGTGTTGACGGTTGAGCTGCCGCAAGGACTGTAGCTGACGCTGGAGCGATATCCGGTCGAGGAAATTGGTGTAGAGCACCAATAGGCTGCGCTTCGACACATATTGGGAGATATAAGCTGTCAGGGCACTGAAATCGCTCTCGCCGAAAGTGGTCTGCTGGGCATATAGCGACTCCAGCAGTGTCTGCAGCTGTCCTTGCTGCCGGGAGACCGGCACAAAGGTGTCGAAATGTTCGGCGAAGGTCACCAGTCCCGCCTTGTCGTCTTTCCGCATGGCCACATACGAAAGTACCAGCGAGGCATTGATGGCGTAGTCGAGCAGCGTCATACCCTCGAAGGACTGCTGCATGACGCGTCCCTTGTCTATGACACTGTAAATCTGTTGTGAACGCTCATCCTGATAGACATTGACCATCAGCTGGTGGCGGCGTGCTGTGGCTCGCCAGTTGATGGTACGGTAGTCATCGCCCTGCACGTAGTCCTTGATCTGTTCAAACTCCGTATGATTGCCAATATGGCGGATGCGCTTGATACCCATGTCGACAAGGTGACGGCTGGCAGCTAACAACTCGTAGCGGTGCAACATGAGGAAAGAAGGATACACCTTTATCTGCTGCGGTGCGTCACAGCTGTAGCCGCGCTGTACCAGTGCCATGCGGCTGCTGGCAAAGACTCTGATCACGCCAAAATCGTAGCTACCGCGGCGTGTAGGGTGCAACAGGTAGTCGACACGCTGATGTCCACCCTTCGGCAGTCTAAGGCGGTAACAGACGTCACGCTGCTGGAATATGGCCGGCACTTCGTCTATCACCTCAACGCTGACGGCAAAGCGGTAGCTGCTCGTCACCTGTATCGTCACTGTGTTGTCGTCGCCGTTCGAGAAGCGTGCAGGACAGCGTCGTTCGGCAACAATCCCGCTGTGTGAATAAAGCAGTGCGATGTCGATGCCTGCAACCATGACAAAGACCAACAACAACCAGCGTCCTGCAAGGAATGCCGGATACCACAGGTAGCCGCTGGCCAGCATCAGTATGACTACCGTCATGACGATATAGAACCTCCGCGTTAGATACATTGAACGTTGAACGTTATTTCGGTACTTCCACTTTCTCTAACAGCCGTTGTGCCACCTTCAGCGTGGTATGTCCCTCCATCTCAGCCTCTGCCGTCAATATCAGGCGGTGCTGCAGGATGGAAGGTGTGACAAACTGGATGTCATCGGGAGTGACAAAACCGCGTCCTTGTAGCAGGGCGTATGCTTTTGAGGCATTGAGCATGGCCACCGATGCACGCGGGGAAGCCCCCAAGAATATAGCTCTGCTCTGACGGGTCTGCTGTACGATGGCTACGATATACTTCAGCAGCGACGGTTCAACAAATACATTGCTCATCTGAGCCCGTAGTGCCAGCAATTCCTGATGGGTAATGATAGGCTCCACCCCTTCCAGACGGACGAAAGCCGTGTTCTGGTGGTGACGTTCCAAAATGGCCACCTCTTCGTCGAGCGTGGGATAGCCCATCGTAATCTTCATTAGGAAGCGGTCTGTTTGTGCCTCAGGCAGTTTGTAGGTTCCTTCCTGCTCCACGGGGTTCTGCGTTGCCAGAATGGTATAGATGTCGCCCATCCTATGTGTCACGCCATCGATGGTCACTTGGCGTTCCTCCATCACTTCAAAGAGTGCTGCCTGCGTCTTGGCGGGCGCACGGTTCACTTCGTCCACCAAGATGATGTCGCCAAACACCGGTCCCTGATGGAAGTCGAACACCTGTGTCTTCATATTGAATACCGTAGTACCCAATATGTCGCTCGGCATCAGGTCCGGCGTAAACTGTATACGACTGAACTTGGTGTCAATCTGTTTGGCCAACAGTCGTGCCAGCAGCGTCTTTGCCACACCAGGGACACCCTCGATAAGCACGTGGCCGTTGGCGATAATGGCTGTCAGCAGCAAGTCTACCGTCTTCTCCTGTCCTACGATGATACGGCCGATACTCTCCTTCAACTGCTGGATTTTCTCAGCAAATAATGTCTCTTCCATACCTTTATATTTGATTGATGATTTCGTTCATTGCCCTGATATAGCGGTCCATGTCCTCTGCGGTAATCTGTCGTTTGTCGGCAACCAGCAGGCGAAGCTCGTCTACTATTGCTGCCAGTTGCTGCTCATCCATACCTGTAAGGAATGACAGCTGGTGCAGGTTACGATGGTCTGCCGTCACATCGGTGATGTCGATATGCAGCAAAGTACGCAACTCTTCCGCAAAATAGGTGTACTTCTTGATGACGGCATCGGCATAGTCCTTTCTTTGCGCATACAGCGTCCCTATCTGTTTGGCAAATTCCAAACTCATGTTCTCGGGTTCCTTGACCGAGGGGATGGCCCTTTGTCGCCGACGCGCCGTGAAGACCATGAACAGAAGTATGGTCAGCATGGCAAGGTACAAGGCCCAGCGGAGGGGTTGCTGCGAGAGGATATAGCGTAGCGGTGACTCTTTGACAATCTGGACATAGACCTCGGTCCTGACAATCGGCTGACGTCCAAATTGGGAAAGCAACCGGAATATGTAGAGATAGTTATCTCCGTCGAGTATGCCATAGTTGGTGAACACCAATGGCGTGGATACCCAGACAAGGGCACCCTTCCCTATCGGTATTCGTACCGCCGTCGGTGCATCATTGTGCTGTATGTTCCTACACAGCACCTCGTAGCCCAGCGAGTCGACAGGACCGGAGATAGTTCTTTGCAGCAGCTGCGGATAGTACGTGAACGATTGCTCACCGTAAATGCTGTCCTGCTGCCAAACAAGCGTGTCGCGACTTCGCCCTGTCTGGGCATACTGTATGAGCGAGAGTGACGTGTAGTGAAAGTTGTTCTCAAGATGCAGCGTGTCCTCCAATAATCCCAGAGACTCACCTGCCAACAGGATGTTGCAGCCCCTGTCTGCCAGTTCCAAAATGGCAGACACATCAGTTTCGGTAAACGGCATGCCATCGGCCACCACCAGAATGGCCTTACACGCGTTGTCTTCTTTCAGTTGGTAGAAGGTCTTCTTCTCTACGCAGTAGCCCTGAGGAATGGAAGTCTTCAAGACGCTGTCGAAGACATAACAGCCAAAGGGCTGGCGGTCGCGATGGTCATAGGTAGGTACCCACTGGAACTTCCGGGGCATGCGATATTCCATGACAAAGACAATAGCCAGGAATGCCAGCACGCCAAGAATAAACAGCCTGTTGAACCTCATGCCTCACCTCCCTTCTGACCATTGACCTCTTCCGACAGTCGTCGCACCTCTTCATAGAGCGCTTCCGTAGCCTCGGAATTGCCGTAACGGATATGCAGGAAATGCGTCGTCAGCTGTCGGAAAGCAGGATGCTTCTCTTCGTACACGTATTGTGCAGGCGTCTTACTTGGCTGCCAGTCAATGCGCTGTCGGTCGCTCAGCCAACGGAGCGTCTTCAGATAAGTGTAGCGCACCGCCTGACGCCAGTCACCCTGTGCCACAGCCTTCCTGGTCTCTTTGTCGAAGTCGATGCCATAGATGGTCTCTTCGTCCATGCTTTCTTCCATGAGCGTATTCTTCCGCCTTGCAAACAGTTCCGGACGGTTCTTGTAAACGAACCACAGGATGATGCCCACGACGGAAGCTCCTAACACGAAGAGCAGCGGCCGACCAACTATGGCAGCAGTCTCGGAACCCAACAGACTGGCCAGCAGTTCCAAAAATTTCTCCAACAACCACTGCGTCAGCGAGTCCTGCGTTGTCACTAATTCGCGGTTATAGTCGAAAGCACCGTCCTGTCGCCATGCATCAACCTGCATGGTGTCGCAAACCAACGTATCGACAGGAACCTGTGCCATCTTTTACAACTGCTCAAAACGGTCAATGTCGCTCTCCATCGTCACATGGTCAACCTTTTCAGAGGCATGTCCATACTGGTAGGCTAATCCGATAAAGGGCAACGAATAGGCGAAATAGCCTACAAACGCCTGAACAACACCCAACAGATAAATGAGGAAGCTATAGCCCGCACTGTTGATAAAGGCATACTCGTCAGAATTCTCTCCTAAGACAAGCTTTATCATCGAAAGAATCGTCCATGGCAGCGATATCGTTCCTGATATGAAGCTCCCCAAGAAGCTGAGGACAATCATCACGCCAAAGACACCTCCCCATGTGGGGAAACCCAAATGGAAAGACTTGGAGAAGGCGCCGAAAACGGAGATATCATCCTCAAAGAAATAAATAGGATAGATGAGAGCCAACGGTATGCATACTGGCAAAAGAACCAGCATAACGACAAAGATCAGCGCCGGATGTATGGTGGCAAAAGCCACCATAACACCTCCTATGACAACCGTCAACAGAATGTAGACAAGCATAATCATCAGACAGCGTCGTAACAGCTGCATGAAGACGGGCCTAAACTCGTCCCAAGTCAACTGAGACAGCCGTTCGTCACGCTCGCGGTACAGTCTCATCAATACGTAGACGATGACCATCATCAGCATGGAGCCGATGACATACAACAACACCATTGCTCCCATCGATCCCATCAGCATGCCGAGGTAGCCATCCACTGCTTCACCATGACTGGACAGGGCCGTGACACTGCTAAAATAGCCGTTCGTCGCCACCGCCTGAATCAGGCTCAAGGGCAATAGGAAATAAGTCAGATACTTCAGTAGGATCTTGTAATTCTCGCCGAAGAATGCAAACACGGCACTCAGCTTGTCACTGAAGCTACGTACTTGGTACAATTCGATTTTGGGTCGTTCCATGAGGAAAAATTTAAAAGTTGAATAATTAATAAGTTTATAAATTACAAATTCAAATGTCGTCTATAAGGTCGATAAATGTAATAGTAAACGATAAATACCAGCGAACAAACGATGACCGCCAGACGAAATCCGTCGTTCCATTCTGTATGACGGGTGAAGAAACTCTCGATGAAGCCGGCAGCCACGAACAACGGCACCGTGCCAACCACTATCTTCAGTCCACGACGGGCACCCCTTCTGAAAGATGCTATACGGGGGTAGGTGCCAGGAAAGAGCCATCCATTACCCAATGCCAAGCCACCGGCACCAGCTACGATGATAGCAGATATCTCCAACGTACCATGCAGCCAGACGGCTAACAATGAGTCAGCATAGATGCCATGCTGGAAGAAAAAAATCTGAAAGGCTCCCAGCATGATGCCGTTCTGCATGAGCAGGTAACCAGTTCCGAAACTGGTCAGTACCCCAGCGACAAATACTAAGAATGACACATAGATATTATTCAGCGTGATGCCCAAGAACATCGGCACTTCATCACTACTGTTATAGACAGCCATCGGCTGGCCTTGACGGATGTTCTCTAACGTCATGTCAACATAGTTGTCGCCTAATATCAGTCGGGCAAATTCTGCATCATGCCATTGTGAGAGGGCGCCTATTATCACGAATAATGAGAACAGAAGGAACGATGCCAGCAGACATCGCCGCTCGCGCCACATGGTATCCGGCACTTCATGGGTCCAGAATGTAATGATCCGTGACCATTTCTCACGTTTGTTACGGTAGATTTCTTGATGCAGTGACGAAGCAAGGCCGTTCAGGTAAACAGTGATGCGCGACCTGGGATAGTGGCTCTGCGAGAATGCCAGGTCGCTCGTCACCTCCACGTAGGCGTCAGCCAGCTCGTCGGGCGTTCTTTCCGACAACGTCTTGAGCAGTACTTCCGTACTCCTCCACTTGTCGATATTCTGTCGGATAAACACCACTTCTTTCATTTTTTCCTGCTACTGAAACCCTTTTTTGCGTAATTCGTTTGCAAAAGTAAATAAAAACCTTTATATTTGCAAACAAATTCAATATTATCTCATCAAAGACAAGTGCAAAAGTCCGACATCATCACAGGTCAGTATGTGCAAATCAGCCAAACACCAGCAGGCATTGGCGAGCGCATGGCAGCACAACTTATCGACTGGCTTGTACAGTTTGCCTTTTTGTTTTTCGGCATCACCATTTCTTCCTATTGGCCCTCCTCTTTTCCAAATACCGGCCACGTATTCAGGGTTATCCTGATAGTTCTCACCTTATTATATTGTCCTCTCTGCGAGATATTCAACCACGGTCAGACACTTGGCAAGCTGCTCATGAAACTGCGTGTAGTCATGAAAGACGGCACCACCCCGTCGTTAGGCGCCTATCTGTTGCGGTGGCTCCTGTTCATTATCGACGGTCCCCTGCTCAGTTTCATTGGCATCGTCATCATCATCGTCACCCGCCACCATCAGCGTATTGGCGACCTGGCAGCAGGTACACTTGTCATACGTCTCGACAGCTACAACAAGGTCCGTATCAGTCTTGACGAATTCGCCCATCTCGGCACGCACTACCATCCCATCTATCCGCAGGCTGCCGACCTTTCCTTCGACCAGTTCACCCTGATAGAGCAAACATTGATGCTGCCCCCTGACGACCCACGCGTACACCAGTTAGCCCAAAAGGCAAAAAGCACACTGGCCATCAACCAACAAAAAGAATCTTCAGACCATACTTTCCTCCAGCAGCTTCACCGCGACGGGCAATACTATATGCTCGAAGAAATCTGATACAGTCTGAAGATCTTGTACTAAAGGACTATTTATGCAACACCCTTGGGATTGGGACCATACTGGTTTTCACCTGGCTGACTATCGGTGCAGTAGAAAACCAACAGCACGATAGCACCGATGATAGGGATGAGACCGAGGAGAATCCACCATCCAGTACGGCCTGTGTCATGCAAACGGCGAACGCAGACTGCCAATGAAGGGATGAAGAAGATGAGTCCTAACAACAGATTCACGATGGGAATCCAACACCAAAGGATGGAGAACAATACCCAATACCAATACTCAGAGCGGCGTGCGCGTCCAGAAAAACCTGCATACTGGCCTAAAACCGATTTAATAGCTGCAAAAAATCCCATAATATTAAATATTTAAGTGTAAGTTTTTACGCGTTTTATGGTACAAAGGTAAGAATTTTTACAATAACATGCAAATATTGGCATAATAAATCGCAATTTATTTTGTTTTTTGCTCGGTTTGCACTACCTTTGTCCCCAGTAATGCTGAACTTTGACGTATATTTGCCGATTACGAGTCCCACGCTTATCTTCTGCGTGGTACTGCTAATTATCCTGTTTGCCCCTATCATCATGGGTAAGCTGCGCATTCCACATATTATTGGTATGGTACTGGCTGGCATGCTCATCGGTCAGTACGGACTGAACATCTTGGAACGCGACTCGTCGTTCGAACTGTTTGGCAAGGTAGGACTTCTGTACATCATGTTTCTGGCAGGTCTGGAGATGGACTTGGAGAGCGTGAAGCGCAACTCCAACCGTTTCATCATATTCGGTCTGCTAACCTGTCTGGTACCATTGTCGCTGACATACGTGATGTCGGTATGGCTGTTAGGATATTCACAGACAGCATCCATCTTGTTGGGCTGTATCATGGCATCGAACACGCTTATCGCCTACCCTATCATATCGCGCTACGGACTGGGGCGCGACTCCAGCGTGATGCTCAGTGTGGGATCCAGTATGATATCGCTCTTCCTGGCACTGCTGATGCTGGCTGCCTTAGCCGCTTCGTATGGTGAAGACGTGGGCATCACCTTCTGGTTGCTATTTATCGTAAAGTTCGCTATCTTCTGTATTGTCAGCATTTGGCTCATTCCCATTCTGGCCCGTTACTTTCTGCGTCGCTACTCAGATGCCGTCATGCAGTTCATCTTCGTGCTGGCTGTCATGTTCCTGTCTGCCGCAGCATCGGAGGCCATTGGCGTAGAGGGTATTGTAGGCGCTTTTACTTCAGGACTGATCCTAAACAGGTATATCCCCCATGTATCACCGCTGATGAACCGCATCGAGTTTATAGGCAACGCGGTATTCATCCCCTATTTCCTGATTGGTGTGGGTATGCTGATTAATGTCCGTACCCTGTTTGAGGGTTCCCACATGTTATGGATAGTCTTCCTGATAGCATTCTTCGGCACGTTTGGCAAAGCTGTAGCTGCCTACCTGAGCAGTCTGCTGTTCCGTCTGCCCAAGTCGGCTGGTCACATGATGTTCGGTCTGACCTGCGCCCATGCTGCAGGTGCCATCGCGATGGTGATGGTAGGCATGCGTCTGGAAGTCAGTCCCGGCCACTATCTGGTCAACGACGAGATGCTGAATGGTGTGGTGATTATGATTCTCATCACCTGCATCGTTTCTACTATTATGACAGAAAAGGCGGCACAGGATATTGTCATAGCTAACAGCCAACAGCCAACAGCTAACCGCCATCATGGCAACGAGAGGATATTGCTCTGCGTAAAATACCCGGACATCGCCCCACATCTGCTTGAACTGGCTATTATGATGCGCAGTGAGAGTCAGAACAACGGATTGGTAGCCCTTAATGTGGTATATGACGACGACAAGGCCGCCACAAACCGTGAGCGCGGTCTGCGTCTGTTGGAACAGCTTCAGCAACGTGCTGCTGCCAGCGACATCAACATGCAGACACAGGTACGACTGGCTACCAATATCGCCAACGGCATCAAACATGCCTTCCGTGAAGTCGGTGGCTCCGAGATTATTATGGGTATGCACGTCCATACCGAAGTCAACCCCAAGTTTTGGGGCGACTTCATCCAGAGTCTCTATAATGGTCTGAACCGTCAGATTGTCCTGACCCGTTTTGTACAACCCCTCAATACGTTGCGTCGCATCCAAGTCGTCGTACCTTCGAGAGCGGAGTTCGAGCCTGGTTTCTACCGTTGGCTGGAGCGACTGGGCCGTATGGCTTCCAATCTGGATTGCCGCATTCAATTTCATGGGCGAAACGAGTCGCTCGACCTGATTCGCACCTACCTTACCAACCACTACGGCAATGTGCGCGCCGAATACACCTTTATGGCCCACTGGAACGAATTGCCCAAACTGGCTGAGACCATTAACAACGACCACATGTTTGTAGTGATTACAGCCCGTCAGGGTACCATATCATATAAGAACGCGTTAGAGCGCCTGCCCAACGAGTTGATGCAACACTTCTCCGGCAAGAACCTGATGATTATCTTCCCAGACCAGTATGGCGATGCCAAGGACGAGAGCATGACCTTTACATCGGCTCAGCATCAGGAAGAGAGCAGCATCTATACCACTATTCTAAGAGGTATTGAGAGATTAAGAAAATGAGAAGTTAAGATAATGAGATATTAAGATCATGATAGAAATAAAGGATATCAAGAAGAGCTTTGGTTCGTTGCAAGTATTGAAAGGTATAGACCTTAGCATTCAGAAAGGCGAGATTGTCAGCATTGTCGGTCCCAGCGGTGCAGGTAAGACGACCCTGCTTCAGATTATCGGCACACTTGACCGTCCCGACTCCGGTTCAGTACTCGTCGACCATGTCGATGTCACCCAACTCTCGCAAAAGAAGTTGAGTGACTTCCGCAACCGCCACATTGGCTTCGTGTTCCAGTTCCACCAGCTGTTGCCTGAATTTACAGCCCTTGAGAACATCATGATTCCTGCCTATATTGCAGGTATCAGCACCAAAGAGGCTCGCAAACGGGCAGAGGAGTTGCTACAGTTCATGGGATTGTCCGACCGTGCCAAACATAAGCCCAACGAATTGTCTGGTGGTGAGAAACAGCGTGTAGCAGTGGCTCGCGCACTCATTAACAATCCAGCCGTTATTCTGGCCGACGAGCCCAGTGGTTCCCTCGATTCCAAGAACAAAGAAGAATTGCACCAGCTATTCTTCAACTTGAGAAACAAGTTCGGCCAGACCTTTGTCATCGTGACACACGACGAAGGACTCGCCTCAATTACTGATAGAACTATTCATCTGAAAGATGGTCTTATTTTACCGTAGGTCATTATGATAACATTAGGCGACTATAACACCTTACGCATCGTCAAGCGCGTCGACTTCGGTCTCTATCTGGATGGTGGCGACGATGGTGAAATACTCCTTCCCTCCCGTTATGTTCCCAATGGTTATTCCATTGGCGACGACATTGAAGTCTTCATCTACCTCGATCAAGACGAAAAACTCGTTGCTACAACCCTGCGTCCTTTGGCCAAAGTTGGCGAGTTTGCCTGGTTAGAGTGTGCATGGACCAATGAATATGGCGCTTTCCTCAACTGGGGACTGATGAAAGACTTGTTCTGTCCGTTCCGCGAACAAAAGCAGCGCATGCAGAAAGGGCAGCGTTATTACGTCTATGTGATGGAAGACGAAAAGACCCACCGTCTGATGGCAACCGCTAAGGTGGAGCGTTACCAGAAGTACAACGGCTATGAACGCGCCCTCGATTTCAGCGACGAGTTGTTACGCTTTCTGCAGGAGCATGACGGTCACTGTGCCTTAGGCGACAAGAGCCCTGCCGAAGAGATTGCCCAACAGTTTGGCGTGTCGAAAAAAATCTTCAAAAAAGCCGTCGGCGATCTCTATCGCCGACGACTGATTAATATTTCGGATGAGGGCATTGCCCTCGTCTGATGTTTACAGATTATTCTAAGTTCACCTGTAGGGTTGCTGTGTATTGGTTGTTGCTACCACCTGTCAGTTGCGTGCTCAACGTGATGAGACAAGTATTCGTAGTGAACTTAACGCCAACCTTACTGTTGTCCTGAATGAACTTATTACCCATGGTCTTCTCCTTAAGTGACAAGGCAATGTTAGCATAGTTGGAATCCGACCATTTCCAATTGGCCACGTCACAAGTACCCTCTACATACTCGATAGAGAACATACCCGTTTTGTCGAACGTGATACTCTTGACATCCTTATTGAGTTCATCAATATCCGAAGGAGAGAAGCCCGTATCACGTTTCTTGACCTCTTCGACAAAACTTGACAGCTTTCCGCTATACTCAATCATAGACAGCGGCGTGATATCGCCTTCCAGCGTCAGCTTCATGCTCCTCGGCTTCCACGTACGCGCAATGTTGTTCAAATTATCACCACCCGACATAGCGTCATAAGTCATCTTGGCAGCAACAGGATCCGTTGTCTTATAGGTATAGATGACGCCGTTAATCTCAAACTTCACGTCGACATTCACGGTAGTAGAACTGCTTCCACGTGTTGTAGTACTAACCACAGTGCCGATATTCTTACCATTGTCACTGGTAATGTTGTAGGTGCCACCATCAATCTTCACGTTATAGATGGCATACTTCTTGACACCAGACTCCGTCACCTCGAAGACAGCCTTTCCACTTTCGGTAAAGTTCATGCCCGTCAACTTGGCATTAGCATTCTCAGCAGAAGTCACACCATTCGGAATAGTGAAAGCTACAGCTTTGTTTGCGTATTCAGGAAGATTATAAACAGGCTTGCCCGTAACAACATCATCATCCTCTGATCCACAGGAAATGTTGCATAGTACCACTATTGCAGCAATGGCAAAATAAAAGATATTCTTTTTCATATCATAAATTAATTGGTGATTATACTGAATGATTATTAGAACAACCGTCCGTTGATACGGAGAGAAAGAACGGGATATACGCCAATCTTCTCAATGGTCTTGATGGCATCCCTGGCATCCTGATAGTCCTCGTTTGGATTGGTAATTCTATTCTTGTTTACCTTTCTATAACTGGTTACCCAGTCTCCCGCATTGTCATCGAAGGTATTGATGGTTGTCCAGACCTCAGGCGTACCCCATATCTGTATGCCCAAATCAAATTGTACGCTAACACGTCCCTTAGGCACAGCACGACCGAAACCTATACCAATATAGGGCTTAAAACTGTTGACTTTCAAATCAGCTTGAACGTTACCTGTAGCTTTGTCAGACACCACCGTATAGTCGTTACCTGCAGTGCCCAGTTCCAAGCCTTTAGAACCCCAACTGCTACGTTCCAAAAAAGCATCGGCATTGGTAATCGACAAAGGCTTGCTTTTTCCAATATAGGCACCAGCAGTAAGGCGGAAGGAACTGTACATGGAAGGATAGTAGTCGAATAACAGGCTGAAATCGCTCATATTCAACTTCCCCTCTAAATCCACATGCTGGTCATTAGGATAACTGAGGAAAGCTGGGTCTTTTCCCACATTAATATCTTTCTTATACTTGAACTTCGGCATAAAACTATAACCGGCACGAACGGCAAAACTGGAGGTCAGCGGGGCTGCCAACTGGACCCCAATACCGTCAGTACCTGCCGACACGCCGAAAGCGACATGGTTGAAGAAGCCGAAATCATCTTCTTCCAACTGGGCATGCACCTGTCCTATGCCACACACGACCATTGCACAAATCAAGAGTAATTTCTTCATAGCTATTACTTGTTTTTTTGAGTTAATGAATAAAACGCCATATCCTAACCTTAGTCAGAGAATGAATATTGGGTGCAAATTTAGGTAAAAAAAAGTAATGCTCCAAATTTTCTTAGAGAAAAATGGAGCATTTGCATTAGTTTTATCGAACAGCAGTTTAAAATTCTGCCGACTTCGGTGTGCGTGGGAAAGGTATCACGTCACGGATGTTCTGCATACCTGTCACAAACAGGATGAGGCGCTCGAAGCCGAGACCGAAACCAGCGTGAGGACAAGAACCCCAACGACGGGTATCAATATACCACCACAGGTGGGTCTTATCCATCTGGCGGCGCTCAATCTCACCCATCAGCTTGTCATAGCTCTCTTCACGAACTGATCCGCCGATGATCTCACCAATCTGTGGGAAGAGTACATCTGTACCTTGCATCGTTGGACCAGGGGCTACAGCACCCTTATAGCCGACTGAGGCCCCGTCAACAGAATCGACGGGCACATTCTGTTTCATATAGAACGACTTGAAAGCACGAGGATAGTCGGTCATGATGACAGGCTTTTTGAAGTGCTCTTCAACAAGGTAGCGTTCATGCTCAGAGGCCAGATCGTCGCCCCAATTGCAGGGGAATTCAAACTTCTTACCATTCTTGATAGCCTCCTGTAGGATATTGATACCCTCAGTGTAAGGCAGACGAATGAATGTCTCTTTGAGTACACCCTCAAGACGCTCAATCAGAGTCTTGTCAATCATCTTATTCAAGAATTCAAGGTCGTCCTTACAGTTGTCAAGCGCCCAACGGACACAGTACTTAATGAAATCTTCTTCAAGATCCATCAGTTCTTCCTGATCGAGGAAGGCCACTTCAGGCTCTACCATCTAGAACTCAGCCAAATGGCGAGGCGTATTACTGTTCTCGGCGCGGAACGTTGGACCGAAGGTATAGATCGCACCTAAAGCGGTAGCACCCAACTCACCCTCCAACTGACCGGAAACGGTCAGAGAAGTCTGCTCACCGAAGAAGTCATCATCATAGATAATCTTGCCCTGCTCGTCCTTTTTCAGGTCGTAGAGGTTCTTGGTGGTCACCTGGAACATGTTGCCAGCTCCCTCACAGTCAGAAGCCGTAATCAGCGGTGTGTGGAAATAGAAGAAACCATGCTCATGGAAGTATGTATGGATAGCCATCGCCATGTTGTGTCGGATGCGCATCACGGCACCGAAAGTATTGGTGCGCAGACGCATGTGGGCATGCTGACGCATGTATTCGAAAGACTGTCCCTTCTTCTGCATGGGATAGGTACTGTCACAAAGGCCATAGACGACAATCTCCCTGGCCTGTATCTCGGAAGCCTGACCGGCACCCTGACTTTCCACCAGTGCTCCAACGACACCAATACATGCACCGGTAGTAACCTGCTTCAGCAGTTCCTCGTCGAACTTTGTCGGATCTGCGACGACCTGCACGTTCTTGATGGTAGAACCATCATTCAAGGCAATGAAGTCTACATTTTTATTGCCACGGTGCGAGCGCACCCAGCCCTTGACACAAACTTCCTTACCATATTCTGTGCTTTTCAGCACGTCAATTATCTTTGTTCTTTTCATATTTCAAATTTGTAATGAGTAATTAGCAATGAGTAATTAATCATTATTCATAAGCACCCATGCGCAGACGGTCCACTTCTTCCTCGGTAAGATAGCGCCAGTCACCGCGACGTACATTCTTCTTAGTCAGTCCAGCAAACTGGACGCGATCAAGCTTAACAACCTTATAGCCGAGGCTCTCGAAGATACGGCGCACGATGCGGTTCTTACCAGAGTGAATCTCAATGCCTATCTGTTTCTTGTCCGTATCGCTGGCATACTCGATAGCATCTGCCCTGATTTCTCCGTCCTCCAACTGTACACCCTCAGCAATATGTTGCATATCGTGGGCTGTGACAGCCTTGTCAAGGAATACATGATAAATTTTCTTCTTCAGGAACTTAGGATGTGTCAACTTCGAAGCCAAGTCCCCGTCGTTAGTCAGCAACAGCACACCAGTAGTGTTGCGGTCCAGACGACCGACGGGATAAATACGCTCAGTACAAGCATTCTTCACGAGATCCATCACAGTCTTACGCTGCTGAGGATCATCGCTGGTGGTCACATAGTCCTTGGGCTTGTTCAGTAGTACATACACCTTCTTCTCCATGGTGACGGGCTGATCGTGGAACTTCACCTCATCGCTGCGCAACACCTTGGTACCCAACTCAGTAACAACCTCACCGTTCACGGTCACCACACCAGCCTGAATAAACTCGTCGGCCTCACGACGGCTGCAAACACCAGCGTTAGCCAAGAACTTGTTCAAGCGCAGAGGCTCGTTGGGATCGTAATTTTCCTCCTTGTACTCGATACGCTTCTTCAACGAATACTTAGCATTGGGATCGTAAGACTTCTGCTTCTTCTTTTTGGGAGCAAAGCCACCCTGAGGACGTCCCTGATAGCCACCACGTGGTTGCTGACCATATTCACCTTGGTGCTGATAACCACCACGAGGCTGGTAAACGCCACGAGACTGGTAACCGCCTTCCTGAGGCTGACCATACTGAGGACGGGGACGATAGCCACCACGTGGCTGACCGTATTCACCTTGGGGTTGCTGGCGAGGCTGGTAACCACCGCGGGGCTGCTGACCGTATTCTTCCCCCTGCTGCTGTCCATACTGAGGACGAGGACGGTAGCCCCCCTGTTGACGAGACTGATAACCGCCTTCTTGAGGCTGACCATATTGCGGACGAGGACGATAGCCGCCCTGCTGGCGAGGCTGGTAGCCACCTTCCTGATTATAATTATTACGTGGGCGATAGCCACCGCGTGGCTGACCATACTCTCCCTGTTGACGTGGCTGACTCTGTAAACCGGCACCAAACCCCTCAGGACGGAAACCTCCTTCGTCATCATTCTGACGACGATTGAATCCACCTGGTGTGGAAGGACGGGTTTGCTGGTGAATACGCGGACGCGGTGAACGTCCCGGACGGTAATTAACTTGATAACCATTCTCGTGGCTTTCTGTGTGCTGCTTCTCAGAAGCCTGCTCTTCAGTTTTCTTTTCGTTTTCGATTTCCATAATTGTGTTTTTTTACGTTAGAGCCTCCCGGCTCCCTCTTTTGTATTGTTTATTACTCTTATTTCTTAACTCTTAATTCTTAACTTACATTCCTGTATAATTACTTGGCGTAATAGCCATCAGTTCTTCTTTGATATCATCGTTGACGTCAAGACCCTGAATAAACTCATGGATGGTCTGCTCAGTCATTTTCTGATTGGTACGCGTCAACGCTTTCAGTGCCTCGTACGGATTAGGATAGGCCTCTCGACGCAAGATGGTCTGGATAGCCTCAGCCACCACAGCCCATGTATTGTCCAAATCCTGCTGCAGTTTTTCTTCGTTCAGAATCAGCTTGCGCAGACCTTTCAGTGTACTCTGGATAGCAATGACAGCATGTCCCATAGGTACACCAAAATTGCGAAGTACCGTCGAGTCGGTCAGGTCGCGCTGTAGACGACTGACAGGCAGTTTCTGTGCCAGGAACTGCAAGATAGCATTGGACATACCCAAGTTTCCCTCCGAATTCTCGAAATCGATGGGGTTTACCTTATGCGGCATAGCACTTGAACCTACCTCGCCAGCCTTGATCTTCTGCTTGAAATACTCCATCGAGATATACATCCAGAAGTCGCGGTCCAGGTCTATGATAATCGTATTGATGCGACGCATGGCATCAAAGATGGCACCTAACCAGTCGTAGTTCGAAATCTGGGTAGTCCACTGCTCTCGCTCCAGACCCAGCTTCTCGCTGACGAACTTGTTGCCAAACTCGCGCCAGTCAT
>JAEEGL017315965.1_pt1 | contig 29070 bp, 10 predicted proteins | sample 9134231 | NCBI WGS metagenome assembly JAEEGL01 (sample SAMN16246548, study PRJNA631951) | gut metagenome | biome: gut microbiome; feature: rumen; material: fiber-attached | host: Bos | place: Iran: Karaj | collected 2018-10 | reverse complement strand
CCCTGAACAAATTCTTGATTAATTGTTACTTGACGATTCTCTGTATTCATTTGCCTAAAGGCTTCAATAAATCTTCTTTCTAATTCACTATCAAACATTGAATTAACACTGATTGCATTTAAGCCTTTAATTTTCTCAAGAGATTTTGATCCATTTACAATTGCCTGTAAAAGTTTTATAGCTGTTCTTCTTGAGATATTTCCCATATTCTGATTTTGACGATATGCATATAAACAATGATAACAACCATCTTTATCAGGATCCGAATTGCATGTACATGTTTTCATTTTATTTAATGCCGACTCAAAAATCTTTATTAATGATTTATCATCGTTCATTAATTGTTTAAGATACCCAGTTCCACCAGGAACAGAATCATATATAACAAGGTATTGCTTTCTTGCATCAGTATCAGGAATAGGAACTTCGCTAATAGTTGCACGTAAATGATCTACATTTCCAAAATACTCTTTCATGCCAAGCATAAATGCAGCAGTAAATGACTCTTTTATTATATCTGTGAAATCAAATGTTGTTGCAGGTATCAATAAACGAAGAGCTTCTGTTGTAAACTCACGATATAAGAATATACATTCTTCAAACATATCCTGAGGCAGAATTGCTCCTTTGTTTGCTTTACAATACTTTGTGTGATTTTGTTTTGCTTTAGTATCATCACTCTGAATCTTTCCGCAATATTTACAGATTGAAAAACCTTTTCGAGTTGCCTCGTCTCCAGAAACAGAGAATTTTTCGCCTTTTGTACCTGAATAACTTTCTTCACCAAAGTTGATTTCTCTTAGTACAGCCTTCTTTACAAACTCATATCCAAAAGGGAAATCATTTGTCTCCATTTTGTAGGCGCTGATAATATCTACATCTTCATCAACATCTACTAAAAGTTGTTTTTTATAAAAAACATTAGAACGATCATCACTACCATCATCAATCAAATTCTCATTATAATTTGAAGTTGAAAATACAGTTTGAACTTTTAGAAGGTTCCTTACTTGTCCAACATCAGACCACGCAGGACTTTGACACCTTGGACAACAGGATTGATTTTGTCCGGCAATATTTAATTCTGCATGTGAACAAGATGGACACAATCTCCATTTTTCCGCCTTAGTAGTTGAAACATCAACTTGATCTATAGTAAGTTTTCGACCATCAACATAGAAAGTATTATTTGGTGCAAACTCACTAATAGCAGAAGATGCAGTACGATTATATTCATAAATATACTTTGAAAAAGCTTTATCCTTTTTTTGATTTACAGGATCCTCTTTTTTTTCTTCTTCTTTTCTATATAGAATGGCTTTTAAGGTAATACCCTGTTCTGGGAATGCATAATTAGGTATCAAACCTTCATCAGATAAGAAGTTAAATGTATCCTTTTCTTTTAAAGCAGTTCGAACACGAGACAATGCCCATTCTTCTTGCTTTATGTCTTTTATTTCTTCCTCATATGAAGCATCCTTTGGTTTACCCTCTAATTCTTTTACAAGATTCTTAAGAGTTTCGATACTATCAACTAATGCTTTATCCTGTTTCTTTAGTGAATTAAAAGCATCAAGAATACGAACTGCCATAGGGCTGTCTGTCGTATCATTTCCTTTTGCATTATTTTTGATTTCTTCTTTTGTTTCTTCATCCAGTTTATCACCAAACAAAGCAATAAAAGTTCTTATTTGATTATCTAGATTACTCTTTACATAATTCAAGAAATTGAACGGGAACTTAGTTGGAATCTTTGAGTCCAATGTTGAAAAAGTTTCTCCAACTTGAAGTGGAATATCGTCTCTTGTTGCTCCCTTTTTTACCCAACTATCCATACAATATGCTGTAAATTGTCTCTCTAATACTGCAGAAGCTTTTAAGAAAATCTTTGGAGGAACAACTTCACCTTGTATCATATCTAACGGATCAGCATAGAAATATAAATCGTGAGGTTTTGTTTTCGCAATTATAAGATTTAATGAATTACCATCTGTACGACCGGCTCGTCCTGCACGCTGCAAGAATTGACTCTCGGCAGGAGGCATATTACAAAGAATGACAGTCGAAAGATCTCCGATATCAATACCCATCTCGAGAGTTGGAGTACATGAAAGCACATTCGGATCCCACATTTTCCGTTCAGTAGAACGTTTAAAATCTTTTTCCAATAATTCCCTGTCATCGCGTTCAAGAAGACCAGTATGTTCACGCGCATTTATGCGGAATAAGGTTCCTGTCTTAAAGAGCTTCCCATAATAACCTAATTCAGCATCCTTACTTTCATGTAATTTTCCTCTACAGAAATGTTTTGTGCAAGGGCACCCTTCCCATAACGAGAGGTTTTCTTTGCTTACAGGAATAACAGTTCCACAACAATCACATTTTAATTGAACAACATCTTTTGAAATAAAAACACGTTCTTTATTTAAACCATAAACATTATAGCCAGGTGCAGCTGGAAGTAAAGAAACTAGTCCAGCTTCTAAACATTCCTCAAGAACTATCTTCGCAACATCTTTTTCATAGTTATCTGGACATGACATAAAATCATCACCATCAAGACTAGAAGAAATAATCTCTGTATATTTACGATCAGAAGTTAAATCGAAATTAGATTTATCAGAACTTGTTAGTTGATCTTGCTTTTCCAAAATAAATGATGGTGTATTACGACCAGATTGACGACCTGGAAGCCAGCTCCTATAACTAGAACTGATATTCCATCCATCTCCTTTGTTTTTCATTGCATCATAAAATGCAGAGTCGTCGAAAGCACCACTCTCACGCATCGTATTAAGGAATGAAAGTACTATTCTTTGGAATTTATCATCATCTGTTTGTTCAAGAATACCTTGCTCATTAATGACTCGTTCTTTTACTTTTTCAGCAATAGAAATAATAGCGTCTGTATCAAATGACATAACAGAACAACCAGATTTAGAAAGAGTTCGACCTATTTTACTTGTCATACCATATTCAAGCATAACCTCGTAAGCAAGACGCTTATTTATGTCATTTAATAAATCAGCAGATTTTGGATGCTTTCCAAACTCACGTTTCTCAAGCATATCTTCATAGGCATACTGCCAGGTCATGTTTGGAGCTATAAAGAAACATACATAATCCTCTTTAGAAAGCTTGTTCTGCCAGTAGTCAATAATATCTTCACTGAAATCTTCGAGAGACTTTCCAGCTCCCTGTTCATCAACATATTGTTGAATTGCAGTTCTTAGTCCAAATCTCCAAGTACGTGCATTAAAGAAACCAGCCTTATGAGCAGCATCCTGAACATTATCAGAAAAAGCGAGAGTCTTTTTATCATCATTAAATGGAGAAGCAAAAATATGAGAAAGATTTACACTTATCTCACTGGTATTACGTATACCCATAAGTGAAAGACCTCTTGTACTTCCACACATAGGGCAAACATACTGATGATTTCTAACTTCAGGTCCATCAATCGGTTTATAAATTTCAATGGTTTGTTCACCACATTTTGCACAAGTCATATTCTTACTTTCACTAAATTGAACTTGCAAACAATGTGGACAAATTTTTGCTTTTACAAGGGTTCTATTTTGTGGTTCCTCATCACAAGGAAACATCATCAAGATTTCTTTATCTTGATTAAAATAATCATTATAAAATGGTTCAAGTGATTTTAATTGAGCATTACCAAGCTCATTAAGTTTTGTTACCCAACCTGTTGTACCACAATCACGACAATTTACAATTGGAAGGTATTGCTTTGACTGTTCCTGATTCAAATCATAAGCCAGCGCATACTTTACAGTTGAAGAACTAACTCTTCCAACAATACGTCGAAGCTCGCGCATCCATAGTTGCACTTGAACAGTTAAGAATGGAATAATTCTGTCTCCATCCTTTGCACGAGCAATTGAAATTAAAGCAAAGAAAGAGTTCAAAGCAGTTTCTGTATCTGTCCAATCTTTTATACCAGGTATACTTCCAGATAATTCTTCAACAATATGAGAAACCTGCATATAGTTTCCATTCATAAAAGTAATCAATGAATGGAAAAAGTTATGCTTCATTAATAAATTTCCAAGAAGTAAAGTTCCGTCTTCACTTTCGAAATCAGAATTAAAACTAGTAAGCCAATAATCACAAGCTTTCTTTTGAAAGCCTCTTACATCTTCCTGGTCTATCAACTCTTTTAATTCCGAAATTTGTTCAGATGTAGGGATTTTAAAATCACTAATCTCACTGTTTGCAAAAAACTCTGAAGGCGAAAGTCTATCTTCAGTTACAACAGAATCTTCTTCAAATGGTTCTCCAAAAATATCTGAAGCATACTGTATGATTTTCCCTGTGTTTTCTTTAGAACCCATAGTAGCGGATGTTCCAATACAGCAAAGATGTCCTGCTGGAGTAAACAAGCGTGCTTTTAATCGACGAAGCAAACATGCAAGGTCTGTTCCCTGTGCACCATCAAATGTATGAAGCTCATCAACTGAAATATATTTTAGAGTATCAGGCTGATTATCTTTCCACAAACCAGCATCTTTTGGACGAATCAAAAGATAATCGAGCATTTTGTAATTAGTTAAAAGAATATCAGGAGGATTATTAAGAATAGTCTCTTTATCTGTTATGACCTTATCTTTGGTCATCATGCGTGAAGCATCTTTTTCATGGCCTCCTACATACATACCAACCTGAATCTGATCCTTTAGAGCCTCATTCTTGTAAATAAGATTCGCGATACGCTTAGCCTGATCACTTGCCAATGCATTCATAGGATAAATGATAAGCGCCTTAATACCACGTTCACCACGATGCTGATAACAATATTCAAGAATAGGATAAACGAAACATTCTGTTTTACCAGAACCTGTTCCTGTAGCTATCAAAGTAGAACGCCCATCTCGAGTAAGCCGCTCAAAAGCTTTAGATTGGTGTTTATATGGTCTAAATGCAACAGAAAGACCTTCAAAACAATCAGGAGATTCATTAGATTTTCTAAAAGGAAGTTTTACCGAAATATATGGCTCATGATACAAAGTATTTTTTGTTTTTAGCCAATTGTGAACAGAACCTTTGAACTGTCCATTTGTCATAGGGAATGTTGTTTCTATGTAGTCTTCTAATCCAGTTTCAAGTTGTTTTGCTAAAATACTTGGTATCATTGTTTTATTTTTCCTTTAATTACTTAGTTAATAAATCTATAACAGACTCATCAACAAATTCTTTTATACCATATTTAATCAATGCTTGAGTCATATTATTAAGAGCTTCCTCAAATGTGGTATAACGATCCTGTTTAGTTTCGTTATTCTCTGTCCTTGATAAAACATAAACTATAGTTCCATCTTTCTCTTCTTTGGTAATGTGTTCTTCGGAGTCTCCACCCTTATATCTTAATAAAAGAGTTTCTTTTATTTCTTCAGAAGTTAGATTAGCAGCAAAAAAAGGAATTAATCTATTAGCCATTTCTTCAGAACGATTATCAATATTATCTTTAGTCCAATCCTCAAATCCTAGTAAATATTGAACCTCTGTAATTTGAGAATTGCTATATTTTTCTTTTTTCTTTGTATAAAAGCCATTACTTGCTTGTATATTAAGTTTTTTCTCTAGAGGTATTTTATTTCCATATTGATTAACATATTTTTCTGCTTCTTCATCAGTCCATGTAAAATAATGCGAATCCCATTTTTGTGGAAAAATATGCTCGATTTCAAAAGTTTCTGGAATTATATTTGCATTCTCATCATACAAATAAGAATTTAAGAGAATCAAAGGTTTTGAAATTTTTGTATTTGATGTAGCCAATAAGGTTTGCTTAAAATCTTGCTTCAATATGTACGATATATTTGATTTACCGGTAGCCGCCAAATCAATACAGAATTGATAAATAGGATCTTTTATTGGATTTAAGGATTGGGTTTCTATAAAACGTACAAATAAATAACTTACTATACTTCTAAGGAAACTTGGCAAAACTTCCTTAATATTACCATTATTCTTTTTTGTATAATAATACAAAACCGTGAGAGGATATCTCCAGAAATCATTTGGATAGCACTTTAAACAATGAATAAGTTTTTTACATTCTACTGTACATATCGAATCATCATACTTCAGAACTTTATCCCAAAACTCACTGATATCAACTATTGTATCAATTAAAGCTTCTGTCTTTAATCTCTTAAAGCGATCTTTAGAATAATATTTTCTTAAACCTATTTCTTTTGATTTATCTTTTTCAAGTCCTCTTAATACATGAGAATAATATCGGAATATATCATCAATAGAAAGCTTTGCTCTTGTTGTGATTTCTGTTAATTCTTTCCATTTTTCAATAAAATCGCTCTTTTGTTCTTTTGTTTCAAATGATTTATACATTTCAGCCTTAAAGATGTCAGAATCTGCAAGTTCAAGACCTCTGTCATTTAAGGTTGAGAAAATAGTTAACGCAGCATCTAAATTTAAGCACTCAATTGGCAATACAATACATTGATTCAAAATACAAAGACAAAATTCTTTCCAATCAAGAGGGTAATCTTGTGCATAGGCATTGCATTTGTCCATGAAGTAAGAAAAATTTTCAGAATAATGAGATTTATCACCATCTTTTATAGATCCATTTACCATAATATAATGAAAGGCCTCATTATCTTTTTCTGTTACAACAAGCGATTGTATATGTATTAAATTCTTATCAACAACTTTTTTTGACATTGGATTAACATCCCAAATACTTGGAGCAATCATTTTCATCAATCCATCTATCTCATCATCAGGTGGCGTTGTTTGCATTTCTTCAAGTTTTCGATAGAAAGCTCTTAATAACAGTAAAAGAGATGTTATTCGTTGTTGACCATCAATAATATTTTTAACAGTTTTATCTTCTCCTTCCTGACAAGATACTATGGTTCCTAAAAAATATTCTTCAGAAGTCTTATCTTTATTATCCATATGAAAATTCTGAATATCAGACCAAAGAACATCACATTTTTCTATATCCCAACTATAAGGTCTTTGATATTCAGGAATAATAAATTTTTTTGTTTCTCCAAACAGTGCCCCAATATTTTTTCTACTAACAGATAGTTCTGCCATTTTTATACTCCTTTTTTTTATTGTTTAAAATCTTATCGAATTATATTTATGTTTTCTATGTTCAAAAGCTTGAGCACCACCCTCAAGTATGTCACAAATTTGCGTCTGAACTCCACTTTTATATAAAAGACCTTTTGAAGAAGCATCAGAATAGTCGCTTTCAATAGCGCCTGTTCTGTATTCAAATCTATATTTTTCATTCGGAGAATCAGCTCCATCTTGATTTGCAATAATTACTTCATCAGCATCAGCTCCTAAAACTAAGTTTGCGTTATGAGTAACTATTATAATTTGCCTTTTTGCTTTTTTCTTACGCAAATATTGTGCCAAATCTTTATAAATTGAACGATTATCTAAGTCATCCTCTGGTTGGTCTATGAGAATTGGACATTCACTATTTGCCTTGCTTATTAATAATTCAAGAAGTATCGAAGCTTTTTTTCCTGGTGACATCACATCAATAGTATCATTACCACTTTTTACATCATAATGAACAGTATACCAATCTCCGAATAATTGCATTAGTACGGTTTCCAGTACCAAATTATTCTTCAACGGAAGCATTATTTCTTTTCGTGTAGATATTGTAGAGATTATAAGAGCTCTTAAGAAATCATCATTATACTCTTTATCGTTTAAATCTTTTAAATCATAATTTGTCCGTTCTTTATATTTTGGGAAATATGTTTGATTATAAACAGAACTAAGACTATCCATAAAATTGTCTTTTTGCCATATCGGTTCCGCCGTAAATAATAGGTTTGCGAATAATGTTTTATTTTTTTCATTTACAATCGAACAATAGTTATCATAAGCATCCTTAAACTTTTTACGTATTCCAATAACGATTGAAATATGTTTATCAAGTTCCTTTATAAGAGCTTTATGCTTAGCATTCAATTCTTTTATAGATTCTAATACTTTATTCTCCTGGTCTATCTTATCGTTAATTTCCTTTATCTTATTGTTAATAGTTATTTTATTATAAAGATTATCAAATACTTTCTGATTATCATTCAATTCTTTTTCTTTTGAGTTTTTATTCTTCTGTATTTCTGTAATAATATTTGTTTTAAAAATAGACCAATTTTGCTGTATTATTTTATTTAATTCAGCAAATTCTGTTCTAATAAAAGAATCATATTTTCCAAAATATTTATTACTTAATACAAACTCCCCTAATTCATTTTTCTCAAACCATTCAGGAGCAAAGGCAATTGGATTTTTTACAGAGGATATATTCTTTAATATTATATCTTCTGTATCATATTCAGATTTTAACTTTTCAACCTTTTTTGAAATGTCTGCAAATTCTGTAATTTCACTTACACTAACATCTCCAGTTATTGCAATTGAATTTCGTTCAGATTCAAGTTCTTTTATTGTATTTATATAAGCATCTTCGGAACCTAAAGTTAGTAACTTGTCTTTTACATCTTGAATATCTTTATTTATCTGACAAAGATTAATAACAGACTCTCTTAATGTAACCTTAATAGTATTTTTTATCTCTTCTAAGTTATTTTTTGCAGTTAGAATTTCATCATCTTGTAATAAGGTTTCTTCAATAATTTTCTTTATAGGATTTTCATTTTCTTTGTCATCAACAATATTATTTAAGAAAGTCTGTGGAATATAAATAATTTTTCGACTTTCATTTGAACCATCTTTCCATGTTACCTTAGCACTGGCAACTTCATAATGAGTTTGTATATTAGAGTAATTAGCTTCTTGTTCATCTACATGCTCAGGATTGATAGTTTTTGCAATTGCTCTTAATAAAATTGATTTTCCTGTCGACTTACCACCAATAATGCAATTTAGATTTGGATTAAATAAAATAGGTTCTTTTGTAAAATTGTCATCATCAAAACAAATGGAATCAATAATAAAATGAGAATTTTTTTCTGGAACATTGGGCCCAATAAAGACTCTTTCATCTGGTTCATAAAGAATTTGTTTTAAGCCCACAAAGTTTGTAGATGTTTTCAACCAACAATGCATATCATTATCTGGGTGAAACATTCGTTCAAATTCATGTGCGTCAGAGCCCCATAAACATGGCTTTAAAGAACCAAATTCTTTAATTCGTAAAGCAGCTTCTTTTTCATCTATTTCGCCATCTTTCTTTGCAATTGCCCAATCTCTTGTTTTCTTATTAGCAGATAATAAACAATTAGCTTGTTTATATAAATTTTTTCTAGTTTCATAGTCTCGTCCAATCCAAGAAATTTCTGATAAGTCTTCATCAACAGGAACAAGAATTAAGAATTTTTCTTTAAAACAGTTTGTGTTATTTAATGCATTTCGTATTTGACTATCTGAAACTGTAATATTCTTTAATCCAAGCAGAAGAGGATTTTCTGTAGTTCCATTATTTTGATTTATTGTTTTCCCTAGTTTCTCGATATTTGAATTATTAAGTGTTAATTCATTATCTGGACTTTCGGTAAACTTAATTTTTTGAAGAAAATTATTTTCTATATCATCAACATCACAATCTGCATCAAATATAACATGATAATTTACTGAATGAGCTCTTTCACCGACAAAACAATTTAGTCTAAATTCAATGTTGGGGAAAACATAAATGTTATTTATTTTAGTTCGTATACTTTCTTCCGGAAATAATGAAGTCATCTTTTCAGGATTGTTCAGATATTTTTCTTTGATGGTTTTATAACCATCTATCATAAAATAATCTGTTATTCCAATAGCATTTATATCTTCATTAATAGCACGAGAGAAGAGTTCCTTAACATAGTTATCGAAGTTTGTTTCAAATTCATCGTCCTTTTCAAAAGGATTAAAACCAAAATTATTATTTAAAATTGAATATGGTGTATGTACATGAAAATCCCATTTATGCCATTCTGATCCACGTGTGTTTCTACTTTCCATTTTTATTATTCTCCCACTTTTCCATATTTCTTTTCGAAAAAGGCCCAGGCGGTTTCGTAGTCTTTTTCGCGGTCGCATTTGTCGAATGGGGCTACGTATTCTATTGTGCGTTCTACAGGACCTCCTTGCTGAGTGTCATCGGTGATTGTGCGTTTGAAGACTTGACCGGCAGCGGCATCTTTTATGCCGTTTTCAAATTCGGCACGTGAATATGTTAAATCGCCCATACTACGAAAACTGAAAGTGATTCTTCCGTTTTTATCATACCACGTTTCGTTTTCAACCTGCCTTAAAACCGAGAAATACATTCGATATATAGTACATAAAAGTTGTAATGATAATCCCATTGACATAGCAACAAGAACATCAATTTCTATTAACAATTGCCTTCTTTCATAATCTGTTATAGCAAAATGTCTTTTATCAGTATCAAATAAATGATTATCTAATCTAGAATCTGACTTAGACCATGAATCTTTTCCTAATTTATTTATCCAAGTTTCTTTCCATAAATTATCATAGTTTTCAGAATATGAATTAAGCAATAATATCCTATGAATTCTTAATTCATCTAACTCATCACTTATAAACGGAAATGTTTTTGCTAAATCATATCTGAAATTACTTTTACCTGAGATTTTTACATAAAAATCAATAGGTAAAGAACAAAAACATGCTGCTTGATTTGCCAAAATTTTATTGCTCTTGAACACAAAAGAATACAGAGAATCCATGTGTTTTTGTTTTGGAGGAATAATTGCTCCAATTAAAGTTCGTTCTCCATTAGGATCAATCATTTTACGACATACAAAACGATAATATTCTGTAATCAACCTTTCATCAATTTTATCGATATTTCTATTAACTTCATCCATTTTATTAATTGAATACTTAATCCTAGATAAATATTTAGAGTTTATTTGTGTTAAATCGATAAAATCATATGCTCGGTGTGTATTACATATTCGTTTTGCAGATTTATATAATGGATTTGCTATACCAATATGTGGACCAGAATAAATAGAATCTTCAATTGTATTTGGAAATAATTCCTTATGCACAATAAAATTATTTTGAGAAGTTGGTTTTGTAAACATTTCCGAACATCCTAAGATAATATTTTGTGTTTTTATTTTTTGAACATTATTAAAGATTTTAAGTATTTCACTTTCATCCCTAGAAAACATCATTGATAATTTTGTATACAACGGATTAGGATTATCAGTTATAGATTTTAACAAATCTAAATCAACATTTATTATTCTATTTGAACACCCCTTTTTATTCCAATTTCCCTTATCATCTTTTATTCCGTACTCAAGTTTATCTTCAGATGTGTAACATTCATCAACTGTATGAGTATTATATAAATAAAAAATACTCTTAAAGTTAATTTCTTCTTTATTCCTATAAACATTAATACCATAACATCTAGTGTTCCCAATAGGAAATAATTTTTCTTGATTCTGAAACTGAAAATGAAGTAATAATTTTTTATAAATTAGACTTCTTAATAACAAGCCTTTTTCATCGTTAAATACACCTTCTGGATGCACATAAGAACAGATTCCATTATTTATTAATGACCAACCTAAAGGTAAGAAACATTTATAAAGATCTGCTTTTACTCCATTTAACTCAGGATAATTTTGTATAGAGCATAAAAACTGCTGAGATCCTGACGTCTCTATATACTCTTTTTCGACCATCATTTTATGTTCTTCATACTTGAAAACATTTTGTTGAATTTCTAATTCCTCTTCTGTCGATAAAGACATCTTTACTGCGATTCTTGGATTAATATCACCGATAACATCATTAATCTTCCATTCAACAACCCTCCACGGCGGATTTCCAATCACAAAATCAAATCCACCTCGCTCTGCAAACACATCTGCAAATTCAAGTTCCCAGTGCATAAAATGCTGTTCTTCTGCAATATGTTTGCTTAATGCCAAACGTGGATTTTCTCTACAAAGAGCTGGAATGTCTACAGTTCCGTATTCTTTATATACATCACGTAATGCATCTGCAGCTTTTTCTGTGTCTGTTCTGTATTCTTCAAAAAGACTGGGCTGACTTCCTGCTATATTTGTAACATTACCTTCGAGAATAAGAGACATATCAAACAAGAATTCACTTCTTGAAGGAAGCAAATCTGCTTTTTCAATTGGCCAGAACCAGAGAGAGCACCAGTAGTCCATTGCAAACTTTAAGCGGGCATAAGGTCCTGCATTCTGCATTTCCTCTGTCTTATACATTTTAGAAAGAATCGCATCTTTCTGACGAATAGAAGTATGGCTGTCTTTTGCTGTGTCTTGGTGTCCGTAGATATTAATTACATCGCGGGTTGCACTTTCAAGGCTCTTTCTAAGCTGAACCTGTTTGTTCCACAAAGAATCAATAACATTGCTCAAACGCTTAAGAGATTCAATATCATCACCTGTATATTCTTTAGTAAAACTTTTATTCCAGTCTTTCATCTTTTTGATGTTGGCTGGCTCGAGGTCTTTTATAACTTTATCGGTGTAGTCGCACATACCAGGATCGCCGAGCAAAAAGTGGTAAATCTGTTCTGTATATGTGTTACTTCTCTGGTCTTTTTTGCGTTCTGTTCCAAGCGGCACTCTTTCTGGAGCGTTCTCATACCAGCGCAAACCTTTTTCTGTAGACTTTAACTGTTTTACAGAATAACACTGGCGTCGTGCTCCAATAAGTGAGTTTCCATTTATGAGCTGTGTTCCAAACCATGGTACAAATCCGCCTTCATAAATTGTATTGAGCCAGAGAGATACTTCCGCAAGTTCTACAGCAATTGGGTTCAAGTCGATTCCATACATATTGCGGTCTGCAAGGTACATTTTAACTTTCTGCAATTCTCCAAGACGTTTTTCTGCAGGAATTGATTCGCCAAGTTCCTTCTGCTTTTTATCAAGATAAGCTTCTGCCAGCTGATTGATTGCTTCGTTCAAGAAGGCTGCGCTTCCCATTGCAGGTTCGCAAACTGTAAGATTTAAAATATCATCAGCGGTTTTGTCTTTGAGTAATTCTTTGAGCGCATATTTCACAAGGCACTTTGTAAGACATTCCGGTGTATAATAACTTGCGGATTTTTCTCGTTCACGACCTGCAAGACGGTAAATGAATGTTCCTTTTTTGTACTTTCGTAATTTAGATGTCGGATCTCTGTCATTTTCGCGAACACGTTCATCCTCATCATATTGGCTCAACTGGCTTTCGTTGACAAAGTAACCTACATCAAGCTCGTTAAAAGAATCGCCTTTTCGTTTTACTTCATACAAATCTGTATCTGCAATAAAACCTCGGTAACTCAAAAGTGCTTCGTAAACAGCGCCCATCTGGTTAATTCCAAGGTTTGCATAACTGATTCTTCCGCGTCTTGTATTTCTTCCGCCGTTTCCACGAGTAAGGCTCATAAGATCTACAATCTTAAGCATTTTGCAGTTACGGATTTTTGCCTGTGTTATAAGCTTTGTATATTCTGGATCAAAGATATGCGCTTTAAGAGATGGAATTGAAAATATGTCGTGAACACTTTCCTTCTGCTGCAAAAACTTTAAGGCATCATCATCAGGGTAGCCAGAATAGATGAGGTCATAGAGTTTTGCCAATGTGTCGTGAAGATAATATCCTTCTCCAACATTATCTATATCACCTCGGATTGTGTCGGCAATGTCTCGCAAGCTTTCCAAAGAATATGCGCTGAAGTATGCCTGACTTTTCATTGGAGCATAACCAAGTTCCTGACGAGACTCAATAAAAAGTACAAAGAGCATTCGATACATATAGCGCAAACACTGGATTGTAAGCTCGCCTGGATTTACAGGATTCTCTGCAAGGTTAATTCCCTGGCGAGTCTTCATATCATAAATTACTTCGTTACCTAAAAGTTCAATGCTTTCTCGCAAGGCATATTTCAAATCCTGACTTACGCCGCTTGCATTGCGCTGGCTTTCTTCATCAAATGTATCAAGCAAAGCTTTGCCATCATCTGGACATAAGTTTTCTTTATGAAGTAAAACTGCCATTGCCTGTAAAGTCTGTTCTTCTCGGCGGCTGAAAATGTCTTCAAGTTCAAATTGTAAATAACGTTTTTCGTTCCATTTATTGCGGTCTATCAGCGCAATCTGATTCATTCCGATTATAAGCAAAAATCGAGGAGGTTCTTCCTGAGCAAATAAAATTTTTGTAGCAAGCTCCTCGTTTGTAAGTTCAGAAAGATATTCATCAGGAACACTGGAGGTACTTGAAATGTCAGACCCTTCAATTTTAGTTCCATCAAAACAACGCTTTTCCAAAACAGATTCTTCTTTATCAGAAGAAGTTGCAAGAATAACCCACAAAAGCGGTGCACCATTTGATTTCTTGATTTCTCTATATATTGGAACCTGGATTCCATCTACAATTGTAAGCGTACCCGGAATTGTAGCCTCTTTGTAACCAAGAGCCAATAGATATTGGTCTGCAAGGTCTTTTATATTTATCAAAGTCTGCATGTCAAAACGTGATGTTACAAAACGATTATGAATAACATAATAATCTTTGGCTATATCTCGTAAGGCTGCCCAAGGAGTTTTTGTTTCAGTACTCTTTGCATTTTCACGCCACTGACTTATGCAAGATTTTTGGTTTTCTTCAAAAACTGTAGAAAAGTAATGATTTGTATAATATTCGTTTTGATTGCTGATTCCTACGTATTCCATTACTGTGCTCCTGTTAATACCGCTACAATTTTGATATATGGATTATCTTTGATTGTAAGAGTCTCTGTTACATAGTTTACAAAGTCATCAAAGATTTTGTTTACCTTTCGTTCTGCTTCGCTCATAAAGCGCTCATCATTTGAAAAGAGGCTTTGTTGATAATCCATTTTCTTTTGTCTTAACTGCTCTAGCTTTTCTACTTCTTCATCTATCTGTGGATTTGTTTTTTTCTGGTATTCTTCAAAATGAATATTCAAATTTTTCTTTGCTTGTTCGATTACATCAGGAAGAAGAGACGTAATTTTAGAAACTAGAGATTCTGATAATGAACCTGTATTTGATAAGGTCTGATTGATATGAGTTTTACCAAGCACTTCATCCATAGTAAGAATTGAATTAAACTTTCCATTCTTATAAGAAACCCCAAACCATTCATCAACAAGAGGAGTAGATTTTTTATTAGGGATGCTTCCACTTAAAATAAATATAGCGTCTTCTTTAGATAATCCTTGATTAAGTCCAATTACAGGGGCTTCTCCTCTATTAAACAGAAGACCTGTTTTATCATTTACCCATTGCATAATCGGATGTTGCTTCCAGAGGTATTGAGTCTGTGGCCAGGCTGCTTCTTCTAAGTTGTTCTGTAAGCTTCTACTAATTTCTTCCATACAGAAAGTTTTATCATCACTTAAAGAAATAATATCTTTTCCTTCTATCGCTTCTGGAGGCATTAAAGCAGTAAGTCTTCTCTTCATTTCATCATTAAGACGAACTCTTACACCACTCTTAGTTTCCATTTCTTCAAACGGATGTTTCTCATCTTTATTCAAGAAATTTAGAGCATATTCAAGATAATCCTTATCTGTAAACAAAGTTGTATCTTCTTTTTTTTGAACTTTTACAGAATCACTTTCAGCAGCAGCCATAAAAGCCTCGAAAGGATTGAATACATCTTCTTCCTGTTTTAATACATTTTCAAAACTTGATGCGTCCATTGATTTCTCAATAGCATCACTTACAACAAGCTCTTCTTCTTCAATATTGAATTTACCCATAAGCATTGAAGGGTCACCTATATTCTTTTGAGCTTGTTCTTCCTTTTCGACAAGAATCTCGATAATACGCATATCGCCTTTTATACGTTTGTTTTCTGACTGAATGAGCATATAACGGATGTCCGGTTGTTCTTTCTGACCATAACGATCGATGCGTCCATTACGCTGCTGAAATACCATTAAGCTCCACGGTATATCAAAGTGAATCATTCTATGGCTAAGATGATGCAGGTTTAAACCTTCACTTGCAACATCAGATGCAACAAGTATTCTTACAGGAGATTCTGTACGTCCAAAATCTTCTACAATCTGCTGTTGTTCAACATCACTCATCTCACCTGAGATCCCATTAACCTGCTTATCAGATAGTCCTAAATCCTTTTGCAAATTCTGATAAAGGAATTTCATTGTCTCGATTCTTTCTGTAAATATTACAACACGATCATTTGTATTTGTTGCAGTCCAACCATAGTCATTGCTCTTTAATAAGCGAACTAGCTCTTGATAGCGAGAAAACTCTTTTGGAGTAATAGATTCCAAAGCTTTTCTTAAATTTTCAAGAGATTCTATATCCTTCATTTTTCCGTCAGGATATTTCTTCCTTAATGTATTAAGTCGATTTATTACAGTTTTTATACAGGCAGCTGGACTTGAAAAAAGTGATTTTTCCAAAATAGTTTTGAATAATTGACCTGAACCACCCTTTCTATTTATATCCATTTGCAAATTGAGGTCTGCAAAAATATCAAAAACTTTTTCTTCAATTGAACTTGCAGCACACTTTTGCATTTCTACTTTACGTTCAAGGAATGCTCCCCCAACTTCATCACGAACATCTTTCTTAAAACGTCTGACAAAGAGGCCTTTTATATCCTCTGCTTTATAATCATCAGGATTTGCAATTGCTGTTGGATCAAGCATATTCATAAGAGAAGCAAAACTGCGCGCTCTACCATCATGTGGAGTAGCAGAAAGCATAATCATTGTATCTGATCTAGATGCTAATAATTCAGCAAGACGAGAACGTTGTGCCTGTTTATCTCCACGACTTGCAACATTCTGAGCTTCATCAATAACTATAATATCCCAATAGGCATTCTCAAGGTGAGTACGATATTCTACATCACGTTTTAACGTATCAATAGAAACTATTGTCTTATCATAATAAAAGAATGGATTGTAATTAGATGGCAGATTTGCACGTATTTTCTGAATACGTTTTGAATCCAATCTTACAAGAGGAATGGTAAAGCGATTCCATAATTCTTTTTGAAACTGCATCATCATGTTTTTTACAGTAACAACAAGAATACGTTTACCCTTTCCTCTTTCTATAAGCTCAGAAATAAGAATACCAGCTTCAAGCGTTTTACCTAAACCAACCTCATCAGCAATAAGGATACGCTGGCGAGGGCGATTCAAAACCATTTGTGTTGGCTCTAGCTGATAAGGAAGAGAATCCATGGCTGCTTTCTGTCCAATATGAAGAGCTGTATCTGTAGGTATTTTCTGTCGCCACAAACTTTCAATAAAAAGCTGAGATTTTCTAAAATGAGGAGAATCATCAATTACAAGCTTTACATTTGCAGGATTTACGATTTCGATTTTTTCAAGATCTTCAAGAAAAATAGCACTCCTGTCTTTTACAAGAGTCGAAATACCAGAACAATACAAAACTCTGTTATTTAATGTATTTGTTTCTATCTTACGAATAACCCATTCTTCATCACGGATTATTACTCGCATTCCAGGGGCGTAATCTACTTTTATATTATCTGTCATTTTCAGGTCCTACAACTTCATTTATTACACAAATATCGCCAACATCGCATTCCAATGCTTTGCATACTTTTTGAATGCTTTCCATAGAGACAAATTCGCCTTTATTCATCTTGGCCAAAACATTAGAGGAAATTCCAGCTACAGGTATCAAGTCCGTTTTCTTCATATCCTTATCGATTAATAGTTTCCATAGCTTCTTATAATCTACATTCATGACGTATTTTCCTAATATTGTATTATAACACATCATTATTTTATGCGGTGAAAAAATATCACGAAATGCAAATATTTTTTTTATATTGAACCATCCTTAATCATTTGCATATATTCGCGTAAATATTTGAACGTAAACGGTAGAACTGTATAATAGCAATCATTTCTTACAAAACTTACTGCTTGCATTTTTAGAATATCTTCATATTCACATTCTTTTTCCCATATTACATCACGGATAATACAACCTACAGGAAGACTTCGAGGTAAGCCGCCTTCAGAACCTTCTTTTTTTCTTCCTGCAATATAGGAAAGACAATCTATTTCTTTATCTTTCTCACGTTGTTCATTATAAACAGGTCTTTTTTGATAGAAAGTCTGAATATCTGTAATATTACTCAGTTCATATATATCATCGTAACGAGAATTTCTAATTTCATTTGTTACTAAGATTCCTGTATCTTCTCGTATAAAGTCTATTGCTTCTCTAAGCCATTCTGTCTCTTTTGCGTTTGCCCCTTTAAATATGCCAATATTGTTCAAATCTATGAATTTGATATTTTCGCCAAGAGGTTCTATTTGTTTCAGAAGCTTTGTTAGATTATATTTATTTTCTTTTGTCTCAATTAGTTTTTTGATACTTTCCCGAACTTTTTCCAAATCTATTACTTTCTTCTTATCTACTAATGGAACATCTTTACCAAGTCTATCAACATCAGGAAGTGAATGAGATTGCGTTTGAATTATTAAATGTTTATTAGAAAGATCTGAATACAACATTCCATCAATTTCTTCTCCATAACGAACAATACCATTCAAACTGCCCTGCTCATATTTCAATAATTCTGCATATTTTTCAATTATTTCTGACTGCTCTTCATCTAACTTTTCTGGATGCTTCGTCAAATCTGAATAAGAAAATTTATCAAAGCACATCTTACCATTTGGATTAAGTTCACAACGATAAAATACATAATCAATTAATTCTTTTTTTGAGTCTTTTATTGCATCATGAATAATATATTTCCAAACTCTATCTACTGGATTGTTTACATGATAAGTTATACCATCCATAACACTGGCTTTTACTTCAAGTTCATTAACAATCTTATCAAAATACGGATGCTTTTCTTCATTAGGAGATTCAACTTCAAAATCTTCGACAGTTATTGTTTGGACAATACTATGTTTATGAATTTCTTTATAAGGGTCTTCCTCAATTACAACGGAGCTATTTTCTTTGTTCTTATTAATTAAATCTTTGTAATATTTTTGATTATGGATGATGACAATATTAAATTCACCATCAATAATTTTATCTGATACAAATGCTGTAAATCCTAGAGATTTAAATAACTCTCCTATACCATCACTTATAGATGGAGCCTCTACAACTCCTGGCCAGCATACAATATTTATTTTACGTTTGTCTTCCTTAAAGATTCTGCCTAATAATTTCCCTGTATAATCATAATTATTTGGAAGCCTTCTCGCTGTAAATGATTCATCTGGTATTTCCTCAAATTGTAATGAGAAATAGTTTCCAAATTTCTCTTTCATATCATTCATAAATTTTGAAATAGCATAAATTCGGGTTTTTCGAAAATGATTCTCGGATTGCAATGCAAAAAAATCTGTTGAATTATGATGATAGGGTTCGTTTATATGTTTCTTATAACGAGGGAGTTTCTTATCTGTTTCATCATTGTAGTATCTGAAAATTCCTTCTTTATCCAATACATATGGACCAAAAGAATCTTTTTTGAAAGTGACCAGATGAAAATGTAAATACATTTCCGTTGAAAATCTAAATTCAATAAATGAAAGGTATCCTTTACTTTCTGAAAAATCGGGGTTTGTAGTCTTTATTCGATAATATAATCTTCCACAAATATTATTATAAGAATCAAGTTCTGTATTGAACAAAGAGTTTGCAAGAAGCTGGAATAATGCCCTGTCATCTAGATACGTATAATCTTTTCGTCGATCATTATCACAAAAAATTGACTTAGTGATTTTTGTATGCTTTGTTATATATTTATGATTGTCTTCAAAAGATTGGATTCTTTCATCTGCATTATCATTCTTTGAGAATAAGAAAAGACAAGATTTATTATTTTTATATGCAACAGATTGAGCATTTAATTCAGCCCTTTCTTTACCTTGTTCATCTTCTACTCTAACGAACTCTCCTTTGCGCTGATTCATCTTTGTATAATCGTATTCAAAATGATAAATATCATAGTCATCGATTATTGCTTCGAAATTCTTTGGAATTACAATTATCTTTGAAGTTTTCATAAATTAATCTCCTATTTTTGTATAATCATTTGGATTTATAGATTGGTATGCATTCCAATTTATCAAACCTGTATTTTCGTTCAATAAATTCGGAATAACAACTATCCTTTTATCATTAATTGTTTCGGATTCCAAAAGTCCATCTGCAAGAATGTTCACTATATAAACTCTCTTACCACTACAGTCATCAAGCTTTTTTGTAATTTTTGCTATCATTTTCTGTCTATCTGCATAATAGTATGGACGCCAGTGCTTAAAATCTACATATACACCTGGAGATATTTCAAAATCAAACAATTCAAATTTATCCATCTCTGTAATTCTATTAAGTTTAATTCCAAAATGTTCTTCAAAAATAAACTTCCCAGCTTCCTCACCCAAGGCTCCTTTATAAATATTTTGATAGAAAACCGGTGTCATTATAAATCTTGCCTTCTTCCACTCTGTTGCAAATTTTTGAGTTTCAAAATATTCCTTCATTCCTGGACATTTCAATATCTCTTGTAAACGGCAGTCTGCTTCACTTACTTCCTGTATGGTTATTGGACTATCTTCAAAGAAAGAAGATAGATTTCTATTTTGTTTAAACTCATCCTTCGAATTAACAAAATCTATTAAAACTCGACCAAAGTCATTCCTTTGAACAAAATAATACTTATTGAGTGGCACTTGACCTTCAAAATATGTATATGAATATACCTGTTCATTTTCTGAGGTTGGAGATATCAATGCTTCTTTTCTTGTTCTTTCCCATATATCTGCATTATCTTGATCCCAGTTAGATTCTTCTTTTATCATCAAACTATTTATTAATCTGTTTGCACGCGTACAATTTTTTTCTGCTCTTCTAGTTAATCTTTCAATTATTTCATTATTTTCCTGATGCAGATATGTACAATAATTTGCAAGCTCTCTTAGTTCTGGTGTAAGAATATGTTTTTCTAACTCAGCTTTATTAATTCTTGAGAGATTCTTGTTTGTTATATAGATCTTGATTTCTTTGTTTTTAACCATAGTTCGGCTGATTCGACCAATTGATTGCATAATAATTTGAAGATGCTTGTTCTGTACTAGAGGGATACTATTCACCTTATTAAGAACCCCATAGTAGCTAGTTTCACTATATTTTCTATTATCAAATACATATTTTAAAAGCATTTCTTGTTCGCTTCTTTCGATATAGTCCTGTTCAAAGGCATCCTCAATTTTTGAACATAGAGATATCCGTTCTACATTTTTTTCATATGTGGTTTTATTTTCTTCATCCTTCTTTTTGTTGAAATTCTGATGTGTAATATCTCCTAATATAATTCCATCAAAATCTGTAGTGTCTTTACGTTCTTCATTGTTACCAATAGTGACATAATCTTTAATTTTTGAGGCATCATATGGATAATTTAGATTCTGACCAGCCATAAGTGTTTGATATGAACTGAATACCATTCGCTTTTTACCTTCGGCTAAATCTGACATTAATTCCTTTTTCTCATCTTCAAATGTGTCCGAACTTTTTAATATAACTATATAATTCTCTTCATTCTCTTTTATCTTAATATCACTAGATTTTATAATCTTTGAAAAGGCTGTTCGAATTACACTTTCTTTATAATCTGATTTCTCATCTTTTAATATGGGCCAAGTTAAAAATAACCAAGCGTAAGAGTTTTCATCATTCCAAAAATCATTCATTGCCTTTATTACATCCAGATATCGGATAAGGCTATATTCATTATCTCCACACTCATCCTCCAGAAAATGTCCAAGTTTTTTTGCAATATCCGGATGCATATATTCCTGTAATATTTTTGTGGCAATATGATTTTCTCCATTCATTTTTTCATAAGCGTCATTAGCTTTTAATACTTTTATTTCTGGTGTTACTCCATTTTTCTCATATTCGCGTAGTATTTCTATTTCTTTTTGTCTTATCTCTGAAACGGCAGTTTCTGATAAAATTTCAAAATTTGGTTTAAGAATATCCTGCAGATAATCAAGATTATAATTGTCATAAGTACGAACCAATGCCGTTGCACTTATTCCTATAACATTTGCTTTTTGTGATAAAATTTTTATAAATTTTTCAGCAGTATCATGTTTTTGTGAAGTATATATATCAGTTTCTTCATGATGTCTTGTTGAATCTTCAAAATGATGAATATCAAATCCATGGTTATAATATGTAGTATCGGGAATGATATCTGCTAAAGTCATATTTTGTTTTTCAGCTTTCTTATATGGAGTGTAGTAGACTTTGTTCTCCATTAAATTTTCACTATCTTGTTCATTAAGTGTAAAGACTTTTAAGATTGTATATGCCGCATCCTCTTCTGGAATACCAGTAAGTTTTGCATATTTCTGAGCCCACCGTTTTAAGTAACTCCTAAAGTTTCTAAAATATTGTTCTATTTGTTCCAATAAAGATGAAATAGAAATATATGTATTTTCTGGCATTTTCTTTTTATCTGAATTTGTATAAAACTTTATATCTATTCTTTCAGTATTCTCATTAGGAATACCAAGTATATTTGCTTTTTGAGAATCCTTTAATGTATGTAGAACTTCATCATGAAACATAAAGTTCTGTGTTAGATCTTTATATTCTTCTGCCAATAAAAAACATGAAGATATTTTATATTTTTCGAATAAATCTCTGGCTTTCTCCTTTAACAAATTAAAACCACGAGGTATATCTTTCTGTCCTAAAGCCTGTTTTATTGTAGATGAAGTTTCTCGACTAAGCCCTTTATACAGCTTAGAGAATAATACCATTTTATCATAAGTTGCCTTTGCGGCGTTCTCTATAAGTATTGTCTCAATATTATTTTTTGTGGCATCAAATTCATCAATGAATATAATTGCATTTTCTGTTATATCATTATTTATAAATCTATATGAATGACTAACAATTGGCGAATTTCCAAAAAGGAACTTTGTAATACTCAAAAGGAAAACAGAAAACTTTTCTGTATCAACTGCAGGATATAGTTTTCGTACCCAATTGAATTTTGTATCTATCAAATATTTCTTCTTATACAAATCCTCGTCTTCTACAGCATTCGGAATAGTTATATCTAATTTCGAACTTTCAATTTCAAGGAACTTAGTTAATGTATATCTAAAACTTGATTCTGCTTCAGAAACTTGTTCTTCTGCAGCTTCTATGTCACTCTTCTGATAGATTTGAAACCTTTGATTTGACTTCTGTATTTTCTGCAATTTATCTATTGAAAAAATTAGATTTTCATATTCATCCCATTCTTTTATTGAATCATTTATAGTTTTTTCTATCTCGTTAAAGTCATCTCTTAAAAAGAATTCAACATTCTTATGAATCTGCATAACCTCATTTTTGAAGTTTTTGTCATCCTTATATTGTTTTCGAAGATCATCATAAGGAAGGTTTTTTAACTGAGTAGTAAGAAAAAAGATTTTTCGTGGTTGTATATTTCTTTCACGACAATGTTTCATATACTGAACAATCCAGACCAGAACATTGTAAGTTTTACCTCGACCTGTTGGAACCTCAATAATAGACAATCCAGTTTCTTTTTCACAAATACGTATTAATTCTTTTTGTAAAATCTTTTTCATATTAACCTCGTAATAAATTCCACTACTCCCAGTTTACAAAAATTATAACATGCTAATTGTCAATAATATGACAATTAGCAAAAAAAGTAGTAAAATATTTTTATGAGCGAAGCAAAATTAAACGGTATCTATTTAATAAGCGATTTACTCGAGCATAATAAAAGACCTACATTTGTAGATATACAAACAGAACTAAGTCGACATTGTTTACGATCAAGCCAAAAAACTGTATACAGATATCTTTCTGAATTAAAAAAAATGGGAGCTCCCTTAGATAAGGATCCTGAAACTGGTGAATATTTCTATAAAATTGAAACATTTCGATTAAAAGCAGGTGTTATGTCCAGCCAGGAACAAATAAAAGTCGCTGGACTTGTAAAAAACCTACTTTCTTTAATCAAGGATAGTCCAATTTATGATGAAGCAGAACATCTCCTTTCTGACCTGACCACTATATTTACTGATTCCTATCATGATGACTATCTAAGTAAAAATGAAACCAAGATTGAATTTGATTCTGATAAAGTTATTTTTCTTGGACCTCCTGTAGGCAATTTGAATAAAGACACCTGGGATGCTATTTATTCTGCTATTCATAATAAACAATTGATTAAGTTTTCATATCAATCAATGAAGCGAACGCAACCAGAAGTTAGAATTATTCAACCTTGGCAACTTATATTCGATGACGGAAATTGGAATGTTTGGGGTTATTCTTACCATGTAAAAGAACCACGCATGTTTACAATCTCAGAAATACACGATTTTTCTTTATATGATGGGAAGAAAGATGCTTTTACAGTACCAGAAGATTTTGACTTTAGGAAAACTACTCCGGGAGCATTTGGATGTTACTCCACAAAAGAATGGAAAGAGTACAAATTCAAACTCACTGGTTATGCAAAACGTCATGTAAAAAATAGAACTTATGGCGAAAATCAAAATATCGAAGAAACAGGAGATACCGATAATTCTATAATTCTAACGTTTTCCAGCAATCAGGAAGTTCCCATTTTAACAAAAGCCTTAGGTTGGGGAAAAGAATGTACAGTATTAGCACCCGAGGATTTTGTAATCAAGTGGAAAGAAAATATTGAGTTAATGCAGCAAAATGCGCTGAATATCTAGCTACTCCAAATTCGTTTCATTATAACATGACTTTGATGCCAAAAATTGGATACTGTAATTTTTTTCCTAGTTTTTACAGATTCTCTTCGACTATATTATTTATATATAATTTAAAAACATAAAAGAAATCGCCATTACTAAGGTCCGGCATATTTTCTGAATTTATTAATCTATTTTGTAATTCTGCTCGACTCATTAACTCAGGATTCAAAGAGTTCATCTTTACTTTGAAATTAAGACCATTTGGAAAGGAATCTGTCCATCCTCTGAAATATTTGATTTTTGAAAAATCTTTTTGTAAGGGAACAACTTTACCACCTATGATTACTGGATAATAATATAAAAAGAATCTACTTTCTTCCGAATTTTTATTAAAGTATTTATTCAGTTTATTATTTCTCTCAATAGGCAACCAATTTATTGCTATAAAATGTTCCAAATATTTATTATCAATATAACCAAATAGAGTTTCTCCATTATCAATTACTGAAGGTTGATTTTTATCGTTAATCTCAATATCAACCCCTTTGAGCAGCATATTTTCATAAGTATCCATTTGAGATATTTTTCGACTTGTATCTGCCTTGAATTCTATTATTCCATTTATAAAGTCTTTTATCGCTTCATGTCCTTTTTCACTATCCCCTGGTCGAATTGCAAAAGCACCAACTCCAGGAAGTATTTCATCATAAATCTTACTTTTATTATTTTCATTTTTGTTATCTGATGTTCCTGGATATAAAACATAACTTCCTATAGTTCTACGTATTGCATCATTATACGTATGCATTTTTAGCAAATCACCACGTTTATACGTATTTACAATTTCGTCATTTTTCTCATCATTTAATTCTTCAATTAATTTTTCATCAGTTTCGGTTTCTATATTATCCAATTTTTCATCATCTATTATTCTATCTGGTTTTACAAATTGCTTTATATCTTCAATTCTATATTTGGCATCAAAATGAATATACGATACTTCACCAGCAATAATAGCAGCATCTTCTGTAGTAAATGTTGAGGGGAATACTGCAATTGTATAGTCCGGTCTAAATGGCCTTGAATAAGAACCCCAATAAATTGAGTTTTTAAACTCTGTAGCTGCAAAGGTTCTGTTATAATATAGATTTACTGTTATTCCATTCTCAAATAAAAAAGTTTCTCTTGAAGTTTTTCCCTGAATTAATGTAATTGTTAAGCCGTTCTTATCTTCAATAAATTCTGTATATGAATTATCTACTGTTTCCTTCTCACCATTCAATTCTTTCAAAATATCGCGTAATTCAAAAAATAACCAATATTCATACAATAAAGCAGTATTCTTTGATTCACCGAGAAATACATCATCATTTTCTTTCCAATCTATTTGTAATGCCAAGTCAATCATAGAAAAAGCATTAAATATTTGACTATAACCTTCTCTTTTTTCAAGCACTTGGTTACTTATTGGCATTACTTCTAGTTCGCCAACATCATCAAAAAAGGAATCATTTAAGATTTCATAAATCTTGTTATACATTTCCTGTGCAAGTTGAGAATAAACCTTGCCACCTTTTTCTGCATTTATTTTCTTGTACACATTCTCACATATTTCAGAAAATGTTATTAATGCAAATTGTATAAATCTATTTGCAACTGTGTCATAACTATCATATTTATGAGTTACAGCTATTTCTAATGGGAAGTACTCTCCACTCTTTGTTTTAGTCCACCCGCATGAATTAGAAAAAGGATTTGTAAAAAATTTTGAAGAAGGGATTCCTTGACCAATGGGTTTCAGTTCGTCTTCCTTTATCAATAATCTGTCTGGATTTCTCTTTATTGAAGCAAATAGGGTTTCAAGATTTTCTGAATAACAAAATGTTCGTAAGAAAATAAATTGTTCTAGTAATTTGGATTCTCTAGAGGAATCATGGACAAATGTCAAATTTGTAGAACTAGAATAGTCTAATAATAAAGCTGCACATTTTTTAGCTATATCTTCAGTTAATTGAATGTAGTCAGCTTCATAATCAATCTTATCTGGAACAATCTCAAACTCAATTCTCTGTTCTTTATTTTCCCCGAAATATACAAATGTCTTACCTAGATAATTAATGAATTGAAAAGTAATACGATCATTATCATTAACGACCTTTACAAGTTTATTATTATTTTCCTGATTATTAATTTTGGGAAAATATTTTTTAATTACTTCTTCTTTTATTTTCTCACCTTTTGTATTTTCAATTCTACAGGTATATTTGACTGTTTCTTTTAATCTGAGTGAATTAATATTATAACCATTTTCAGGTTCTTTATATTCAAAATATTGTTTCTTCAACTCTTTTTCTGAATAATAAAAAGCCAATGAATTTTTCGGGACATTCTTGGCCTTAAAAGAATTTCCAAATTCAAAAGGATAAATCCAGACAATATGAGAATCATCTATTTTTTTTGAAATAGCTACGATGTTATCCATGTCTTAAATGAAACTTGTATATTGGCTTGTTTCTAGTCTTTTTTTCATCAACTCAATCTTTGTCAGTGATAGTTCTTCTCCAAGTTTCCAACCAGTACCTACAACATCTCCTTTTTTCTCACCATTCTTGATACATAACTTTTCAAGATTATCAAGGAGATTTCCAAGTTGTTTTTTATTACCATGGATCTTTGGAAGAATTTTTTGAACTATCTGTTCATCAATTATTTCATCATCAGAGATTTTTGGATTTACTGCCTTAGATGCAAAATAATAATATACAATTTCTTTTACAGTTCTATATGCAAAATCAAAATTTGCTGCTTTTAAGGTTTGATTAAATTTTTTAAGAACATCTCCATAAATTGCATTTAATGAAGTTTGTTGCTTATTCTTTATATCTTTACTAAGAGCTAAGAATGCTTCGGCCATTCCATTATTATCTGGCTCAATTTTAAATGATTTATTTATTTCGGAAGTATCTTCAAGTGCCTTAAAGATAGATTTCTCATCAGGAATAAACTCTATCACATTTGCTCTATCTAAAACCTTCGGACTAAACATATATGTAGTTTCATCAATATTTACTGTACCTGTAATAAATAGGTTATTTGGAATAGATATCTTTTCATCTATTGCAGAAAGACATCCTTTTATTTTCTTGTAGAGAATAATATCTTCTTTTGATTCCATTGCACTTAGAAAATCTGAAAAGTATCTTTCAACGTGACTCAGATTCATCTCATCAAGAATTAAGAAGAAAGGAATATCTGGATTATTATTTGCATTGATTATTAGATTAAGAATATCTGTAGAAACATATTCTCCTTTTCCGTTATTAGCAATCGGATTAAAATAGCCAAGGACTTTTGTATTGTCAGTCCAATCAGCACCTACGGCCTTTATAAGATAGTTTGTATTTCCTTTATCATCTTTCTTTTCAAGCCACTTTGCAAAATTCTTTGCAATATTTGTTTTTCCTGTACCAGAATTACCAGTAAGTATTACGAATTGTTTTGCAAGTAAAGATTTTACATAACGTTCCGCATAAGGTGTTGAAAAGTTTTTAATATTAAAAGACTTATGCTTTGAAGAAACGTCAAAATGCACTTTTGGAAGATTAGTTTCTGGCGTATCTAAATCTTTTTTATCAAATAAATGCAATCTAATATCTACGTATTTCTCGTATATTTCAAGCATCTTTTTTAAATCAGTAAGAATTTCTTCATTACTTGGAAGTGCATTCTTTTCATAGACCTTGTAGTAAATTGTACCATCTTGGTATGATTTTGCAGTTGTATTATCATCATCATCAAGCTTGATATTATTATCATCATTAAAATATGAATTATTACATACAGAGAGTGCTCCTCTCCAATATTCTGCAGTATTTCTTAAAATATTTGTTGTATCTTTCCCATAAATGTATTCAATACTCGAACTGCCCTGATTAAGTGTTAAATATACCTTATCACAAGCTGCATTAAAAAGATAAACTATATAAACACCTCTTGGAGCTGCATCTGTTTCTGTTTTTCTAAAAATTGCAATCCATGGAGTATATGTCCAATTTCCATTACCACAACTTCCTTTTATTTCATATTTTTCTTTATCAAATTTTCCATTCTCTTTATTAAATAATCCTGTAGCAATTAATGTTTCTTTTGCTTCATCTTGTACAGTTTTTACAGACAATAACTCTTTTTTTGGATTCGGTTTGCTTCTCAGATCGTTTAAGAAATTATCAAATACAGTTTCAAAGATTTTTCTCATTTTGCCCTCTAGTTTTCATTTTCATTTCCAGCTTATCAGGAATTTAAAAAAT
>JAEEGL012610706.1_pt1 | contig 29070 bp, 34 predicted proteins | sample 9134231 | NCBI WGS metagenome assembly JAEEGL01 (sample SAMN16246548, study PRJNA631951) | gut metagenome | biome: gut microbiome; feature: rumen; material: fiber-attached | host: Bos | place: Iran: Karaj | collected 2018-10 | reverse complement strand
TGCTCGTACTTTGCAGCTTCAGCCTTCTTCTGTCTCTGAACCAGCTCAGCCTCTGCTTTCTTTTCAGCCTGATACTTCTCAGCATCAGCCTTTTTCTCAATTTCAGCAGCAAGCTCCTGCTGTTTTACAACTACTTCCTTCTGCTTCAGTTCAGCCTCACGCTCTGCTCTTGCGATCTGAGCGTTTACAGTTGCTGTCTGAATGGATTTCTGCTGCTCCTGAGTCTGGATCTCATAAGCTGCATCAGCCACAGCACTTGCTGTATCAGCTTCTCTTTTAAGTTCTGCCTGTTTTATAGCCAAAGCATTGTTCTTTTCAGCAATTTCAGTCTGTGCAAGTACTCTTGCATCATTAGCTGCCTTATCTGCTTCAGCCTGGGCAATTGCAACGTCCCTGTCTGCCTGAGCCTTAGCGATTGCTGCGTCCTTCTTGATCTTAGCGGTATTATCCATACCAAGATCGCTGATAAGACCGTTTTCATCAGTTACATTCTGAATGTTGCAGGACAGGATCTCGATGCCGAGCTTGTTCATGTCCTTGGAAGCTTTTTCCATAACCTGATCTGAGAAGCTGTCGCGGTCAGTGTTGATGGTCTTAAGTGCCAGTGTGCCGATGATCTCACGCATGTTACCCTGCAGGGAATCCTGAAGGTCCATTGTGATCTGCTCCGGATTCTTGTTAAGGAAGTTCTTGGCTGCCAGCTGTATCGCTTCAGGTGTTGTACCAATCCTTACCTTGGCTACTGCGTCCACATTTACATTGATGAAGTCATTTGTTGGAACAGACTGCTCTGTTTTGATGTCTACTGTCATCTGTCCAAGATACAATTTGTCGACTCTCTCAAAAAATGGAACTTTGACGCCTGCACGGCCTATAAGTATGCGAGGAACCTTTCTTAGACCGGAAATAATAAACGCCTTATCCGGAGGCGCCTTCACATAACCAGCGGCAATAACGATGATTGCCAAAGCAATGATGAAAAGCATTCCGATTAAAAATGATCCTTTTGTTAACATAAAATCCTTCCTTCCTGCGGGAACACTTATAAGACCCGCAAACCCCTTTGTTAAATACTTTTTTATAAGTGTTTTTTTATACCTTAATTCTAGGGCCCCGGCAGAAAGGAATATATGAAAAAAGCAGCAAAATAAGCACATTATTTTGCTGCCATCTGATACTGTATGAACTTTGTAATATGCGGCTTATCCGCGTTTTTCATCCTTAAGTAGTGGACGGGCAAATTTCTCGCAGAAAAGATCGATAAGCGGCCCCATAAAGAATGCAGTAATAATGGTTCCGATTCCTGCAATTGTAGGTATCTTTGAAAAGCTGTTGCCGCCCATGACAAACAGCATACTCCCAAGAATGACACACACCAGATCCGTGCAGATCCTGATGTATTTGAACTTGCCCCAGTGCCACTTTGAGGACATCACTATTGCCACAGCATCGTAGGTAGATACTCCAAGGTCTGCAGTCATATAAAGGGATGATCCAAAACAGATGACAACTATTCCAATAACGAGGCATATTACTCGGAATATAATGGACGGATCAGGAAATGTCTTTTGCAGAAAATCGTAGGTAAACTGCGTGATATATCCCAGCAAAAACAGGTTTATGAAAGTGGCAATACCAATGTTGTGCCTGTCCACGATAATGCTGAACAGCAAAAGCACCGCATTTACGATTACATAAAGCGTTCCAAACTCTATGGGTATAAGGGCATCAAGACCGCTCATAAAGGACTGGAACGGGTCAACTCCAAGGGCCGCCAGCTTGAAAATTCCCACACTGACTGCGCAGATGATAACACCCGCCAGTGACATGGCTATCCGTCGTTTTCTTTCCTGTAAAAAGGTTATGATCTTATTCATGACTGCTCCATTCATTAATATGACAAATCTTTGATAGAATTAATCATAACACAATTGTATTGCACGCAAAACAATTATTTTTCCGTAGCAGCTTTTTCCCGAATCATCTTAAATAGTGTGTACCCGCTGGTTACCACGGTAGCTGCATCAAAGATGGCTCCTGTGTAGGACCTGATCACGAAATGGTATATCATCCATGGTACAAAAGACAGGGTCACAAGGAGCTTGAACTTAATTGGATCCTTGATATCCATGAATATAATGTAGATAGTGCACACTGCAGCCGGAATTATGCCAAGAAGTCCCTGTTCATTTAAAAGAATGGTAAAACCAATGGACGCAGCGATAAGGATCACTTTCCATGCGGTATTAAGCTTTTCCTTATAGCAGAGGTAGTTCCTGAAGCAGGAAAGTACATTGCTCACTGCTCCGGTCACGCCCCCAAGAATCAGCATGCTCACAGCCTGCATCAGAAGCTGCACTGTCTGAACTATAAGGATCTTCGTCTTCTCTTTTATGGCTCCTGATCCAACCTGCACTACTGCGGCCAGAAAATCAATGATATTTGCTATTACTACTGTCGTCATTATAAAAACCTCATCTCTGCGATTTAAAAATTTTATTTAATATTTTCACCCTAATGTCCAAGTATAATATGACGATATATGTATTAGCAAGAGAAAGGAGGAAGATGACAGATGACAAAAAATCTTCCAAAGAGATAAAGGTACCTTCACTGCGGCAGGCTCCCGGTGGAGGTACTTTTTTTATGAAAAAAAATGACTACACCCCCTAAAGAGTGTAGCCACTGAAATATATTACTTTATTTCTACGAAAATATCGCCGCTTCCGCATCTGATCCTGCAATTTCCGCCGTTTCCATCGGAAGGTACACGTACATCTCCTGAGCCTGAATGGGCGTCAAAGGACTTGGCTGACCTGAATGACCCTGTAACATCACCGCTTCCGGTAGATATCTCTATGTTCATGCCATCGCATGATGTAAAAAGAATGTCTCCACTGCCGGACTTAAGCTCCATGGAAGCGCCGTTGCAGCTTGTAAGCTCAATCCTGCCGGATCCCGACTTAACAGCCATTTTCTGCCTTACCATGATATTACCAAGTTCCACATCACCGCTTCCAACTCCTATCATAAGATCATCAAATGTAAACTTATCCTGGATGTCTATGTCTCCGCTTCCGAGAGAGCACTCAAAATCCCTGTATTTATCCCCCGGAAGGTACAGGATTTCCCTGGTGCTTGGATAATTCACCATGATGTGATCTGTCCACTTAAAATTCTCTTTTTCTGATATAAGAAGCTCTGTTCCGCGGACCTCCACAGTGTACCTGTCATTGTCATACTCGTGGCAGATAAAATGGGTTTTATCATCTGTTGATGGCAGTACCTGTAGATCATGTGACAGCATTTCGATCTTGATGTCCTCAAAATCCTCTGTGATGTCAAAGGTCTTTTCCTCGTACTCAACGGTATTTATGAGCTTTGAAAAGTCATTTCTCATTGCCAGAGACGCTGTGCAGACCATTCCCAGGCCAAGACCCACAAGAACAGCAGCTACGATTATCGTGATCTTTTTTTCAGGCCTCATTTGTCCTACCTCCCACAAACATTTTCTTGATACCAAGCGCTATCCTCTTACTGAGGAAAAGAAGTCCCTTGGTGATCTGATTAAATCCAAAGAACAAAAGTATCGAAGTTCCAAGCAGTGCTATTCCGCTTCCTGCAAAAAACATCCCCGGAAAAAAGCCTGCGCGCTGCAAAAATGCCCCCAGGAAAGATGCTATTCCCGATAAAAAAACGGAAAGATCCGCAGCATACAGCGAAAGAATGATTGCCCAGAAGCAAAGGTAAATAGCAAGGCAAACAATGATCACTGTAAGCAGAAGCGGAAGCCACAGGGGCGAGCCAAGGACCAGCAGGATTATCTCTCCTGCGCTAAAGGATCTCTTGGGTGTGATCTTCTCTTTTACAATCCTGGCTATTGGCACTTCCTCCAGGATCCTGGACTTTATCTCATCGATACTGCCAAGGGCTGCTACCGCCTCTTCCTCAGCCATTCCATCTTCCATGCGGTCATCTATCATCTCGGTATAGTAGTCTATGGACCTGTTCCTGTCTTCATCAGAAAGGCCGATCAATGCTGTTGATAATTGTTGTGTAAATTCTGCCTTATTCATGTTTTTCCTCCCTCGTAACAAACTCGTAAATCTGTTTGAGTTCCTTCCACTCTTCTTCAAAGGCCCTAAGCCTGTCCCGGCCAGGGTCTGTGATGTGGTAATACTTCCTAAGCCTTCCGTTGTGCTCAGCGGTCCGGACGGTGAGCAGCTGCTGGGTCTCTAGCCTTCGCAGTATCGGGTATAAAGTCGACTCGGAAATCTCCACGAAAGGACTCATGTCTTTTACGATCTGATATCCATAGGAGTCTTCATTTTTGATGGCAGCAAGGACACATACGTCAAGTAGTCCTCGTTTCATTTGATTTTCCATCTCAATACCTCCTGTTACACAATACTATATGTCGCATAGTATTATGTGTCAAGCAGTATCTTTGAAAAATCGATAATTTATATACAAATTCGTTGCTATCAGACAACAAAAAAGCCGCATGGGTGCGGCTTTTTACGTTATATAAAAATCGTGCGTTATTTAATTTCTATGCTGTAGCTTGTTTCAAATGTCTCTCCGGGAGCAAGCTTATTGCCGTATTCCCTCTCTGAGATATCCCCTGCAAAGCCCACTCTGTCGCAGCGTCCATACCAAGGCTCAATGCATACAAAAGGTGCGTGCTTGCCAACCGGAGACCAAACGCCAACCAAAGGAGTATCAAAGCTTACCCTGACGAAGGCATCACCCTTGCTATCAATGATACTTATGGCATCTGCCTGCTTATCCTCCATTACCAGTGCATCCTCTGCAAACAGCTCATCGGACATCTTAAGGATTCCGCCATCCAAGCCAAACTCCTTTGTCTTATCCGACATGCATCCGCTTCCATCCTGGGCTATGACATTTGTACGGATAGTATCCAGCGTTTTCCCAGCTTTCTCAAACTTAAGTACATCCTGATCAAGACTGCAGTTAAAGGCAGGATGCGCACCAATTGAGAAATAAGCCTCTGTTTTATCTGTGTTTAAAACCTTCCAGATAACCCGGATCTCTTTTCCCGTGATCTGATACCCGCAATACAGATTAAACGCAAAAGGGTATTTCTCATGAGTCTCAGCATTGTCAGAGAGTTTAAACATGATGCTGTCCGAGGTCTGCTCTGCAAGCTCAAAATCCATGTCCCTGGCAAAACCGTGCTGGCCCATGCTGTAGGTCTTTCCGCCATATCTGGACTCTTTTCCATAGTAGCAGCCCACAACCGGGAAAAGAACCGGTGAAGTCCTTCCCCAGAAGGCAGGATCCGCCTGCCAAAGGTACTCCCTGTTACTGTCATTGGCAACAAGGGATTTAAGCTCTGCGCCATGGTCAGAAATTTTTACCGTAATAACCTCATTTTTTATCTCGTAGATCACTTTAACTGCCTCCAAGTCATATAAAGTTTCTTTTCATATATTTCATGCACCTATTGTAGCACGTTTCCGCACAATTTCTGCCACGTTGTGCTATACTTTTCTCTAGAATTAATTGGCATACAAGGAGCAAGACACAATGAAAAAGATAAATTTGAAGAAATACACTGATTTCATAGTAAAAGAGACCACTGACCTCCTTAACATCGACTCACCAACAGGCTACACGGAAGAAGCCTGCGCCTGGGTGAAAAAAGAGTTCGAGGCCCTTGGGTTTAAAGCCCATGTCACCAATAAGGGCGGCGTGATCGTTGATCTTACAGGAAAAGACAAAAAGAATGGCCTTCTTCTTGAGGCTCACACTGACACCCTTGGCGGAATGGTAGCAACCATCAAGCCAAACGGAAGGCTGCAGCTTACAAACCTTGGTGGCATGAACCCAAACAACGCAGAAACAGAGAACGTCAGGGTTGTCACCAAATTTGACGGCATCTACGAAGGAACTTTCCAGCTAAACAACGCCTCCATCCACGTAAACGGAGAATACGATGAGACAAAGCGCACCTGGGAAAACTGCGAAGTTGTCCTGGATGAGGACGTCAAGACCAAGGAAGATACAGAAAAGCTCGGAATTTCCGTGGGCGACATCGTATGCTTTGAGCCAAATGTAAGGGTCACAAAGAGTGGCTACATCAAGTCCAGATTCCTTGACGATAAGCTCAGCGTTGGTATTCTCCTTGGCCTTGCCAAGTACATCAAGGACAACAAGATCACTCCAAAGCGCGCCCTTTACGCTCACGTAACAGTATTTGAAGAGGTTGGTCACGGCGGATGCGGAAGCGTTCCGGAGAACTGCACCGAAGCCATTGCAGTAGATATGGGATGTGTCGGCGAAGGCCTTACCTGCACGGAAAAACAGGTATCCATCTGTGCCAAGGACAGCGGCGGACCTTACAGCTATGCCATGGTACAGGGCCTTATCAAGGCTGCCAGGGACAGCGGCGCTGATTACGCAGTAGACATCTATCCCCACTACGGAAGCGACGTGGAAGCTACCCTGCGAGCCGGAAACGATCTTAAACACGGCCTTATAGGCGCCGGCGTCTATGCTTCCCACGGATATGAAAGAAGCCATAAGGACGGCGCTGAGAACGTCTTACGGCTTCTGATAGCTTATGCTTTATGATACGGGAAAAGAGCTTTTATCCTCATTCCCTGCCCATCTTTGAATCAAGCTTGTCCTGATACATCAAAGTATCGGCTCTCTTAAATACATCATCCATGGAAATGTCATTTTCCGCGTCAAAAACAGCCATTCCAACAGCGGCAGAGTACCTCTCCCAGGGTTCTCTGTCCTCGTCCCGGGATGACTGGACAAAGGACGCCTTTAAATTGGCAAGTAGCTGTTCCCTGCTGTCAAAGTCCTTATTTTCCAAAAGAACTACAAACTCATCACCACCGATCCTGAATACAGGCGAGTGGCTGTAAATAACGCATATCTGGTGGCATGCGCCTGAAATATACTGGTCTCCGTGCTCATGGCCATAGGTGTCGTTGACCTTCTTAAGACTGTTTAGATCGATCATAAGGATAGCAAATCTTGCCACGCCGTTTATGATGTCATCATCCACCCGGGTCTTGACCTTATCGTACCAGGCCTTGTTCTTTACATGGGTTAAGGAATCCTGATAAGCCACAGTATCCATCTGGCTTACCTGGGTCTTCATATCCTCAACCTTACCCTCAGCATCCAGCACATTTTTCACATAATCCCTCATATCATTGGACATCTGTGCCACGGCATTTGAAAGAGATTCCACTTCATTATGAGTGGAAATGTGGGGGTCATCATAGTTGAGCTTTTCCGGATCCTTTTGCTCGTGGCTTCTCTGGGCAAAAGAGACTACGCTTTTTTCCAGCTTACTGATGGGCTCTGTGATGTTCTTGTTTGCCCACATGATAAAGCCAAAAATGAACAAAAGTCCAAGGATAATGATAAGGGCAACATTTGTGATCGCATATCTCCAAATGGTCTTCCTAAGCTCTGATACCTCGATATCAACACACAGAAGGGCAAACTTCTCTCCCTTTGCGTTTATCAGCGGTTTGAGACAGGTGTAATCATATCCCCACTCGCTGAAATCCTTGAAAAAGCTTATGCCATCACTATCCATCGCGTCAAGGTAAAGCTGCATGTACTGGGGCTCATAGTCATCCTCCATCATGTAGTTTAAGGTTAATCCGTCAGGATCTGTCAGCCTTCCGATGTGGGTGTCCGCAGAGAGGATATTCATCATGACAGTAGGTCTTTCGGCGCTTATGGGGCGGACTATGTACAGATAATGGATATCAAAGTCATCCATTATTGTGTCCATAAATTCCATCAGCTCGGCATACTTTTCCGATTCAACTCCCGTATCCACGCAGTTTGAGAGATCCTCGATATCAATGTTGTTCTCAACATATTCAATGATATCTGTCATCCTTAGTTCGTAAGCACGGTAAAGAGACCTGGTATAGCTGGTATAGGTCAGGATACTCAGGATAAGACTTAAGAATGTGAAAAAGATCGCACTGCTGATAAAAATACTCTTTTTAAGAGGCCTTTTATTTCCGGACATTTTTCCCCCTCTACCAGAAAATTAAAGAAGTGTCTCTGCTCTGTGCTCTATGTTCTGCTTAAAATTGATTATTTCGTGATCATACTCCTCATCCATGAGTGTTGAGTGAATGAGAAAGTCTGCTGTAGCCTTGTTATTGGCAAAAGGAATGTCGTACACCTGCGCAATTCTCATAAGTGCCTTTACATCAGGGTCATGGGGTGCTGCAGTAAGGGGATCGGAGAAAAAGATAACGAAATCGATCTTACCTTCAACGATCTTGGCTCCAATCTGCTGGTCTCCTCCAAGAGGACCTGAGTTGTATCCCCGAACAGGAAGATCAGTAGCATCTGTTATCATTCGTGCTGTAGTTCCTGTCCCGCATAAAAAGTGCTTTTTTAATACTTCCGAATTGTCCTTGCACCATTTTATCAGCTCAGCCTTTTTGCCGTCATGGGCAATAAGGGCGATATTCTTCTGCTTTTTGATTGTAAGTGTGATGGTTTCTGACATTGCTGCCTCCTTGGTTATATATTAGTTATTCTCATTTATGATCTGGAGCTGTTTCTCAACTCCCACAAGATGCTCCTGGCACTTAGTTGCCAGAATTGTTCCCTCGTTATAAAGCTTTATGGAATCATCAAGGGAGATGTCCTTGGCTGAGAGCTTCTTGTTTATCTCTTCAAGCTGTGTCAGCGCTTCATCTATGTTAAATTCCTGATTTTCTGCCATTTTCTGCTCCTTTATTCCGATATTTTCACAGTATCCGTAACTGTGGTATTGATCTGGCCGTCATGGATCCTGATGGTCACAGGATCGCCTTTTTTCACGTCGTCAACGCTTACCACAGGCTTGTCATCAGTTGTGATATAGCCAAATCCCCTGACCAGCTTGGCTGTGGGGGAAAGGCCGTGAAGCTCCGTAATAAGCACCTTGCAGCGATTCTTTTTGGCTTCAAAGATCACCAGGATCTTCTGCCTTAGCCCCTCTGAAAGCACCGTGAGCTTATCCTGGCGCTCTTTTAAGATGCGGACTGGGTCATGGCCTTCAAGCTTGGCCTTCTGGGTCTGCAAAAGAAGCTTTCTCTCATTGAGTCGGCTCCTCATATTGTCATTTATGCCCTTTTTAAGCTGCTCAAGGCGCTGGATCGTGGTCATGATGTCCGGAACTGCTTCCTCAGCGGCTTCGGAAGGTGTTGCTGCTCGCTTATCCGACACATAATCAATAAGTGACCAGTTGCCCTCATGGCCAACGGCTGAAATGATCGGCGTTTTTGCCTCATATACTGCCCTTGCAAGAGCCTCGTCATTATAGGCAATAAGCTCTTCGTCTGATCCTCCGCCTCTTCCGACAATTATCGTATCAAGCCCCATGGCGTCAAGGACCTTTATTCCCTCAAGGATCGTGGTTACAGCGTTTACTCCCTGAACATTTACGTGGTACAGGATCAGTTGGATATAGGGGTTTCTCTTTTTGGCAACCTTCTCTATATCATTTCTGGCCTGACCGTTCCTGGAGGTTACAATTCCCACCTTCTCAGGGAATTTGGGTATGGGCTTTTTGTGCTCCGGCGCAAAAAGTCCCTCCGCCTCCAGCTTTGCTTTAAGCTCCAGATATTTGAGATTGGCTTCTCCGGCGCCCATGTCTGCTATCTGGCGGACAATTAAGTTGGACTTTCCGCTCTTTTCCGAATAATTAAGGCTTCCTGCTATGGCTACCTGCTTGCCCGCCTCCAGCTCAAACTTCAGCGCAGAATAAGCGGTACTCTTCCACAGTATGCAGGAAAGCAGGGACTTCTCATCCTTTATATAAAAGTAATAGTTGCCGTTATTGGGCCCTCTGTAGTTGGTAACCTCGCCCTTGACCAGGATGTTCCTGAAGGCAGGATTCATCTCAAACTGGTCGGTTATCAGGTAATTGATCTCAGATACTGACTTGTATTTGGCGTAAGGGTCATCGGCAGATGCTGATTGTTCGGAACCTGCCGCCATAAGCGCAGGGGGTGGCGTCTGCTTAACAGGCGGCTCTTTTCCATCTTCCTCTGCAGCATCCTCCGGGCCGTCATACCAGCGCCTTAGCTCATCAGTAAGCACCGTGCAGTACCAGTACTTATCTTCCCAGTTCCACCTGGCACCGTGGGCCTTGGCCTCATCTTTTTCTCTAAAAGGAACATTTAATCTGTAGTTCAAAGCAAATCCCCCAGATTTTCCCAATCTATCTTCTCATCCTTGTAGTAGTACTCTTTATCATGTTCAGACACTTCACGAAGGACTCTGCAGGGGTTTCCTACCGCTATGACATTATCCGGAATATCCTTTGTGACTACGCTTCCGGCTCCAATAATGGTGTTTTTACCTATGGTCACTCCGGGAACTATCACTGTATTGGCACCAATCCAGGCGTTTTCGCCGATATGGACATCCTTGTTGTACTGAAGTGCCTTGTACCGCAGCTTCGCATTAAGCGGATGGTTAGCTGTTGCAACGGTAACATTGGGACCAAAAAGAACTCTGTCACCCACATAAATATGTCCGTCATCCACCAGCGTCAGGTTGTAATTGGCATAAACATTTGATCCAAAATGTACATGATGGCCGCCCCAGTTGGCATGCAGCGGGATCTCAATATAGCAGTTATCCCCGCACTCGGCAAAAACCTCCTTCATGTACTTCTCTTTCTCTTCTATGTCAGAGGGTTTGAGCTTGTTAAACTCCCATAGCTTATCCTGAAACGGAAGCTGCTTTGCCATTATTTCAGCATCTCCCGGGTCATATATAAGGCCTTTTACCATTCGTTCATACTGGGTCATTATTTTCGCTCCCTGAAAAAGATAAATTTCTACAAATACTATTATACAGAAAAAGGAGGCTGCCTGCGATATGCAAGTAGCCTCAAAATCTCTATTTTACTAAAAATAATTCTTAGCCGTGCCATCATCCTGCGTTTCTTAGGACATCTTCCAGAGTATCCCTGATCTTCTGAAGATCCAACATGTATTCGATCCTCTTTTTAATGTTGCAGATGATGAAAAACTCGATTCCGCTGATGCTAAGTGCCACCAGCGCTACAGCAATTTCAAACAGATCACTTTTGAAAAAGAACTCCCTGATCACGTTTGCAAATGTTGCAATTACAGCAAACAGTGAAAAATACTCAATCGCCTTTAATACAACTGCGTTTCTTATCGTAAACACCAGCATTGAAGTCATTATCAGCGAAAGCACTCCGCAGATCACAAAAGCCATTCCATTGTACATCGTATTCACCATCAGGCTTGTTGCCTTCATTCCTCTCTCATTAAAGTATATCAGTCCACTTACACTCCCAAACAGCATTGCTGTTCCAAGCACAAGGGCTGTTAAACCCAGAAACAAAAATCCAAGCATGATGTCATCTATTTCTTTTAAGCGAACAACATTCCCCTGCATGATTTCTCCTCCCGCATCACCTTAAACGTTTTCGTTATCTTATGAATAATTATACGATTCATAATTATAAAAAGGATAAACAGGAAATAAAAAAACAGAGAACATTCTTATAAGAAACAGTTAAGAATAACAAAAAAGATGCAGGATCCATGCGGTTCCTGCATCTTACCATGTCTATAATTACAGTAAATACAGTGTTTTATCAGCACAATGTGCCCTTATCCGTGAAATCTCCACAAAAAACAGCATCCTCTACAGTCTTCCTGGATACCTCCTTGTGTAAAAGATTTGATGCAAGTCCGGGCTTACCCTTCTGAACAGCATCTGATATTTTCTTATCTTCTTTTCCGGTGTAATTAAGTTTTTTAAGTTTCTTAACATGCTCCATGCCGCCGCTAACAGCCTCAAGTGCATCGTCACTTAATACATTATTGTTTAAATCCTTATCCAATCCCATAATCCATACCTCCTTACTATTGGCATTTGCTTATTTATACGAATCTCTTTTATTTATGGCAAAAAAAACTTTTCTTATATACAATGATTATACAAAAAAACGATAGATGTATCTATAAATATATTTTTTAGAGGTAAAGCAGCTTGAGTAACGCAGAATTATTTGAAACAGGAAATGAAAAGAAAAGACGTGCAGTCCTTATAGGAGCCAGGACAGGGCGCGTAAGTGAAGAAGAATTTGAAGTGGGAATGTACGAGCTTAAGGGCCTTGCAAAGGCCTGCGGCATAGAGCCGGTAATGAACGCCACCCAGAATCTCTCCTCTGAAGACGCAGCAACCTATATCGGATCAGGGAAAATTGAAGAGATCAAGACTGTCATTGATATGTACGACATCGACACAGCCATCTTCAACAATACCCTCTCCCCTTCCCAGCTTGCCAATCTGTCCAAAGCCCTTGACGTGGAGGTGATTGACCGGACAGGTCTTATACTCAATATCTTTGCAGAGAGAGCAAAGACCAAGGAAGCAAGGCTACAGGTGGACTATGCCCAGCTAAAATACATGCTCCCGAGGCTGGTGGGCCTTAGGGCAAACCTCTCAAGGCAGGGCGGAACCGGCGGATCTCTGTCAAATAAGGGCTCAGGTGAGAAACAGATAGAGCTGGACAGAAGAAAGATAGAAAAAGAGATGGCGCTCCTTAGGCGGGAGCTTGAAGATGTGGAAAAAACCAGGCAGCTTCAGCGGGGAAGACGCTCCTCATCAGGGATCCCTCTGGTAGCCCTTGTAGGCTATACAAATGCAGGAAAATCCACATTAATGAACAGGCTCATCGACGAATACGGAAGGGATTCCGGCCAGAAAGTCTTCGTGGAGGACATGCTCTTTGCCACTCTTGACACCACCGTCAGAAAGCTTGAAACAACCAGCGGCAGGGCCTTTCTTCTTTCTGACACAGTTGGCTTTATCAATGATCTTCCCACAGATCTGGTGAATGCCTTCCACTCCACCCTGGAAGAAGCCCTGTATGCCGACCTTATTGTAGAAGTGATAGACTCGTCAGATGAAAATCACCTGATGCATTCAGAGGTCACAGCAAAGACCCTTATGCAGCTCGGGGCAGGAAATATCCCAAGGATAACTGTAATGAACAAGGCTGAAAAACTTGAAAACGTGGACATTCCCCTTGTCAGGGGTGATAAGATCTATATTTCAGCCAAGAGCGGGATTGGGATCAGAGAGCTGGTCAATCTTATTGAAAAGAAACTGAACGAGTCACTGCGTCTGTGCACCCTTAAGATCCCCTACGAAAGATCCGGCATTGAGAGCCAGATAAGAAACAGCTCCCAGGTCATCTCTGTGGCCTACGAGGGAGACGGAATAACCATGGAAGCTTACCTTAATCAGGAAAACTTTGGAAGATACAGCGAATTTATCGAATAAAAAAGAGGACTGTTATCAGTCCTCCTGTAAGCGCTGTATCATATCCCACAGTGCCTCTGCACTGTTGAAGTTGTCCGGAATGATCTCTGAAGCCGGAATAGAAATATCAAACTCATCATTGAGTGCGCTGATGATCTGAAGAATATCAAAGGAATCAAGTATTCCGTCATCTATCAGCTTGTCTTCAGTCTCAAAATCCACATCGTCTTTGATCTCCGCAAGGATATCTAAAAGCTCTTCCATAAAAATTCTCCTTAATCATTTGATTATTTTTTTTACTGCACATCCGGGCAGTTAAGTCTGCTGCTCTCAGTAAACTTTCTTGCCACAACCACGCTGCCATCCTCTTTGACAAGAAGAATCTGCGGCATGGTCCTGCTAAGGAAAAGATAAATTCCTTCCGTCACAGAATATGCTCCGATGTTACAGAATGCAAGTATATCCCCAATTTGCAAATCCTGCAACCTTATTTGTCTTACCAGTACATCTGCTGTTGTGCAAAGGCTTCCGCACAGGGCATAATCGGCACTTCCATCCTCTAAAGTCCCTGAAATATCTGCCTTTCCAAATATATCCCCAAACTCTTTCTCGAAGTTATCTGCATTTTCCCTGCCAAGCTTTTTGATGACCGGGATCTTCATGCCCATCACCTGGCCAAGATATGTAAGATGGTTCATTCCCCCATCCAGAATGCAGTAGTTGGTGGAATCATTGGACTTTATATCCATCACCTTTGTAAGGTAATACCCGCACTCTGAAGCAAAAAACCTTCCCATTTCCACTGTGAGCTCGCACCAGGTTGCTACTTGTTTAAGGGCAGGAGCAAGCTCCTTTACAGGGCTTAAAGTGTCACTAAAATCCTCGTTTTCAAAATATGGAACCGGAAGTCCAGGGCCATACTCCAGTCTTTTTAGCCTGATCCCAAAGGTTGTCTCTATCTCATCATAGAGGTCTTTAAGCATCAGGAGCTCTTTCTTTTGCTGCTCAAGCTTCTTGCGCTGAGTGCCGACAAAATAGTGGATTCCGACTATCTCAACCCCTGTAAGATCAGATCTCTTATTAAGAGCCTTAAACAGGTCTGACTTTGACATTCCGAACTGGCTTGCGCCGTTTAATCTAAGGAGCACAGGAAGCTTTTTTCCAAGGCGTAAACCTTCATCATTAAGAAGGATTACGTGCTTAAGTGATTCTGCAGTATAAACGCCAACGTCGTACTCTGCAGCATCATGGACATCACCTGCAGTCTTATTAACTCCAGAATATACGATCCTTCCGGGTTCAACTGAAAGTGCCCTGCAGATATCCAGCTCTCCGGGGCTGCAGACTTCAAGGCGCTTTGTAACCTCAAGCATTGCAGGTATAAGGAAGGGATTGGCCTTAATGCTAAAGCACAGCGTCACCTCATCCCCAACAATCTCCTGGATGCGGCGCACCCTCTCCTTTAAGCTTTTTTCGTCAAACACAAAGGAGGGAGTTTCGTATTTACTTGCTATTTCCCGTAGGCTCTCAGTTGTCATAGATTTTTCCATTCCTTTAACAGATATGTCCTGTCTATCTTGCCATTCTTATTTACAGGCATCTCAGATAGCTGCTTTACTGTTGACGGCAGCATGTATGGCGGAAGATCCTCTTTCATCTCGCTTTGGAGCTCTTTTTTGTCCTTGTCCCCTGTATAGAACAGGATAAGCTTTTTTTTATCGGGCTCATAAATGCAGCAGGCTCTGGAAACACCCTCTTTTGCCATGGCGGCAACCTCGATCTCTCCAAGCTCGATCCTGTGGCCCATGTGCTTTATCTGGAAATCTTTCCTGGACACGTAGTAAAGAATACCGTTTTCGTCATACCTTCCTATATCTCCGGTGCGGTACATCATCTCCTGGAAAAGGGTATTTAAAGGATTTTGCATAAATGCAGCATCCGTCTTATCCTTATCTCCATAGTATCCAAGGGCAAGGCTGGTTCCGGTAACGCAGATCTCCCCTTCTTTTCCGGGTTCTGATACCAGCTTATCATCCTCATCCAGTAAAAAGACACTCTCATTCGGGAAAGGTATTCCCGCAGGAATAACTTCATTTTCACTGTAATCCCTGTCAAGGACATGATAGGAGCAGTTGCAGGTGATCTCTGTGGGTCCGTAAAGGTTGACGTAAGTAGCATCCGGAATGAACTTTTTCCAGTGATTTAGGTGCTTAACCGGCATTACTTCCCCGGAAAACATGATCATCCTTATATCCGAAGGGCATCTGTACTCCAGGCCGTTCATAATGGACACAAAGCACATGGCACTTACGGCCCACACAAGGCTTGTTACATGCTGATCGGCAAGATAATCCATCAGCTGCATGGGATTGCTGAAATAATCCCTGGGAATGAGGGCTGTTCTGGCTCCCGTCATAAGCCCTGAATAGACGTCCTTTACAGAGACGTCAAAGTCAAAGGGCGCCTGATTTCCAAGGACATCCCCCTCTTCTATTCCGAATATATCCACAAAATACCCGATAAACTCAAGCACGGACCTGTGGCAGACTGTAACTCCCTTTGGAACTCCCGTACTTCCGCTGGTGAAATTCACGTATAAAGGGTCTATGTCCTGTGAAAGATCCCTGATATCTCCAAGTTTCTTTTCATCAATGGGCATGTCGTTTATGCGTTCCATAAGCTCATCAAGGACAATCAGCTCTGCCCCTTCCGGAAGTGTCAGTTCCCTGGCCTTTTCTGCCATTGAAGCGTCCGTAAACACCACTCCCGGCTTTAAGGCGTTTAGTATGCTCTCTGCCCTTACCTGGGGCTGCCTCACATCAAGAAAAGAATAAAATCCGCCTGCGTACACAGCGCCAAACATACCCGCAAGGGCATCACAGCTCTTTTCCATATAGAAAGAAACAGGGCTTCGCCTGCCAATCTTATCCGCCAGGAAGGTTCCGATCTTTCTGGAAAAGAGATACAGCTCCCCGAAGGTCATCTCTTTTCCCGGATCCGTAAACGCCACCTTGTCCTTATTAAGAATGGCCTGACCTTCTATAAGGTCAAGAACACTGTTACAATAGCTCATCTTTAATTCCCCTTATAGGCCGGAAGCTCATAAAACATCTCACTTACGTCCTCCCCGGCCTCGTATTTATTGACCATTATTCCAAGGGCTTTTGAAAACTGCTCTGTGCCCTGATAGTTCATATGTCCGTTATCCCTGTAGTTTTCAAGGTTAAAGACGTCCACGTACTCTTCCTTTGCAAGGTTATAGTCATAGTAACCATAGCCGTAGTCCGTTAGCATCTCTTTTAATGTATCGCTGTAGCTTCTGTAGCTCTCAAGATTGTAGCAGGACAGAGTCTGGGTAGTGGGAAAGGCGATAACAAAGAGCTCTACGTCATTCTGCTTACAGAGCCTGGCAATATCCTCAAGGGTATCAAGGTTCTCAGGAAGCATATTTACATCGTAGAGGTCATCTGCCTCGTTATTCCAGTCCACAAGGTTAGTAAGATCAACGAAATTCCTGCCCTCGCCGTAGCGCTCAGCAGAGCCGTAATAGCCGTTTTCGTCCCTGTGGTCAGTCATATCAAGGATCTGTCCCTTAAGCTTTTCTTTTATATTGACGGTGACATTGCTGACTCTGTCATAGGTCCAGGGAAAATAGTACAGAACAGATGAGGGAGTTCCGATAAAGTCCGAAGATGCCACAAATCCTGCATCTACCAGGGGCCTTTGAAGGTCCGGAAGCGTGTCGCTAAGGTTCTTTACAAAACAGGCTTCAGCCCTGAAATTATCCTGCCTGCTCATCTCCATTATCTCCGGATCGATCCCCACGATTGCCCTGGTGATACCGCCGCGGTCTATGGCCTGCTTGATTGCTGTATAAGAGCTCTGGATGGACTGCATGTTTGTGCCCATATTGTAGGATCTAAGTCCTGTGACCTCATCCACAAGCTTTGGATCAATATCACAAAGGCAAAAAGAAGTCCCGGTGTACACCATATCAAGCTTCCCTTTGTCAGCAAAACCTTTCCACATCTCGCTTCCGGATCCGCTAAAAGGCCTTAATGCAAAAGATAAACCCAGGTTTAATATTATGAACAAAGCCATGAAACATACGAGGCTTCCATATCTCTTAAAAGTTCGCATATAGGAAACCTCCTGTGGAAGTTGTGAATACAAAGGAGACCAGGATCATTAATGACAAAACTATCCAGGCCATTCCCGTTTTAATTTTTGTTCGATATATTTCATAGATATCCAGGTCGGGGTTAAGCTCTTTCCATAAACTCACAATAAAGATGATGATGGTTCCAAAAAGAGCGATTCCCATGCCCCCGATAACATACATTGGCTTTACATTTTCCGGGTTTAAGCACACATTGTTAAAACTAAATTTAAACTCATCCGGATGGAAGTTAAACAGCGTTCTTCCAAAGCATGCCATGCACTGTGCCATATCTTCTATCCTGTCAAAGTACCATCCGATATTAACGATAATAAAGGTTCGGATGATCCTGAAAATATGCATCCCGCGGCTCTTTACATTAAGATGTATAATCTCTGAAAGACGGCCAAATGTTGGCTCCAAAATATCACTAAGGGCAATAACTATGCCGTTATAAAGCCCCCACCACACGTAGTGCATGTAGGCTCCGTGCCAAACTCCCACCAGAAAGAACACCAGGATATTGGCTATTCCTGCAGGAAGTACCCTTCCAAAGTGCTTGCCAAGATGCTTGCTGCACCACTTTCCAAAGTTCTGCATGGGTTTTAGCAGCGCAAAGGGATAGAAAACATAATCCCTCATCCATGCGCCCAGTGAAATGTGCCATCTTCTCCAGAAATCTCCCAGAGAAACAGCAAAATACGGCTGCCTGAAGTTTGGCATCATCTCAATGTCATAGAGCCTTGCAACTCCAAGGACTATGTCTATTCCTCCTGAGAAATCCGCATACTGCTGAATGGAATAAAGAAGGATCCCGCAGGCCACAAGGGATCCGGGAATTGTATCTGCCGGAGAATCAAATATCCTTGCAATGCTGTCCGTGAGCATATTGGCAACGGCGTATTTCTTCATAAGTCCAAAGAGGATGAGGATGATCGCCCTCTTTGCCCTCTCTCCTGACCAGCTGTGCTCAGCGCTAATCTGCGGTCCCATCTTGTCATATCTGTTGATCGGACCCTGAACCAGCTGCGGGAAAAAGGAAACAAACAAAAGGAACCTTGGAAAGCTCTTTTCCGCCTCATATTTCTCCCCGTGAACATCAATGATGTACCCAATTGCCTGGAAGGTATAAAAGGATATTCCAAGGGGCACCAAAAGTCCCTGGCCCCACGATCCCATAATGCGGAAGTACTTCATAAAAGCCAGTATTCCGAAGTTAAGGATCAGCACCAGGAACAATATCAAGCGTTTTTTATTCTGATATCTGCCCTTTAAGGCCTTTTTCTCTTCACGGCTCTGGACGGCTTTTTTCCGGACCGCAAACTCTGCCTTGTACCTGTCAAGGACAATGGCTCCGTACCATACGGAAAACGCCGTAAAAAGAATAAACAGGATATTCTGCCTGCCCACAATAAGGTAAAATGCCAAGTTGGCCACAAGCAGAACCTTCCACTGATGAAGCCTTGGGAGCCTGTAATATAAAACTAATGAAACTGCTGTAAAAGCAATATATCCTAAGGATAAAAAATCCATATCCCTCTATCACTCCTGCCCGGGCTTCTTTTTCATGTTCCTTCTTGCCTCGTACTTTTCAACATTGATAGCGCCATTGGCAAGCATCTGCTCAGACCAGAGCTGAAGGGTCTCAACAGCAATTGAGATCTTCTCAAGCTCGTTCTGAATATCCACAAAATCATCTATCTCTGCGTCATCGATCACGCCGTCAGCCGCAATATTGATAAACCTGCGCTGCTGGTCCTGAACCGTGTTGAGAGAATCAACCGTATTGAGCACTATCTGGGAAAGATCCTGCATCTTGATCTCAGGCACATATCTCTCCCCGATGGGGCACTGGTTGGCGCAGTAATAGTTGCAAAGCTCCGGAGATTTGTATTTGTCCGCCATGATCATGATCTCGTCAGGATGTGGGGACACCCTCTCGTTCTCTATCTTTTCAATCCTCTCAGGAGGGATTGACTCAAGGAGCTCGCTGGCCTGATCTCTGGTAAGTTTAAGCTCCTCTCTTCTCCTGAAATATGGATTCTTGTTTTCTCTTGTTGATACTTTTGGCATAAATCCGTCCTCCCTATACAGAAAGATTATAACAGAAAATCTCATGTTTAGTATTAAATTGAATGAACAATACAATTAGTAGTAATATTAATTCACAAGGAAATAAAGGAGGGGAGAAAATGCCAGTTTTAGGAGCTTTTGTAGTACCACATCCACCTATCATCCTGCCGGAAGTCGGCGGAGGACAGGAAAAAGAGATACAGGCCACAACAGATGCCTATATGCAGGTGGCAAAAGAGATTTCAGACCTTTCGCCGGAAACCATTATCATTTCAAGTCCTCACAGCATAATGTATTCCGACTATTTTCATATTTCTCCGGGCGGTGGTGCAAGGGGCGATATGTCCAGGTTTAATGCTTCTTCCGTCTCTTTCAACGAGCAGTACGACACAGAGCTGGTAAAAGAGATCTGTGATATCGCAGCTTCTTACGGGGAGGCAGACAGCAGCGAAGGCTCAGAGATACAGGAATTTCCCGCAGGTACTTTAGGCGAGCGTGATCCATCCCTGGACCATGGGACCATGATCCCTCTCTATTTTATAAGAAAGTTCTACAAGGACTTTAAGATCCTACGAATCGGTCTTTCAGGCCTTTCCCTTCCCATGCACTATGAAATGGGACAGATAATCCAAAAAGCAGTAGAAAACACAGGCAGAAGGGTGGTTTACGTGGCAAGCGGAGACCTCTCCCACAAAATGAAGCCCGACGGACCTTATGGCTTTGCAAGCGAAGGTCCCGAGTACGATGACAGGATAATGGAAGTATGTCAGAGCGGCAATTTCGATCAGATGCTGGATTTTGACGATGTTTTCTGCGAAAAAGCTGCCGAGTGTGGTCACAGATCCTTTGTCATGATGGCCGGAGCCCTGGATGGCCTCTCTGTTAGGCCGGAAAAGCTCTCCCACGAGGCAACCTTTGGGGTTGGCTATGGAATTTGCAGATTTGAGATAAACGGCTCCGATGATTCCAGACATTTTCTTGAGAGCTGGCGCAGCAAAAAGGCCAGGGAACTTGCAAAGCGTCAGGCCGACGAAGATCCATATGTCCGCCTTGCCAGATTTTCCCTGGAAAGCTATATAACCATGGGAAAAAGAGTCACAAAAGCCGACCTAACCGGCGAAAAATGGGAGGATATGCCCGCTGAGATGTTTAAGCAACAGGCCGGAGCATTTGTTTCCATCCACAAGAACGGAGCTCTTAGAGGCTGCATTGGCACCATCCTGCCCACCTGCAAGAATGTGGCAGACGAAATAATGCAAAATGCCATAAGTGCAGGAACCAACGATCCAAGATTCCCCATGATAAGGGAAGATGAGCTAAAGAGCCTTGAGATGAGCGTGGATGTCCTTGATACCCCTGAGCCCATAGACAGTCCGGATCAGCTGGACGTTAAGCGCTACGGCGTAATTGTTACCCATGGAAGAAAGAGGGGCCTGCTCCTGCCAAATCTTGACGGAGTAGACAGCATAGAGGAACAGATAGATATCGCCCGCCAGAAGGCAGGCATCAGTGAGGACGAGGACTATAGCCTTGAGAGATTTGAGGTTATAAGGCACTACTAAGAGGTGGACCATGCCAAGATGTAATGTTTGCCATAACGCATGTTATCTAAATGAGGGAGATGTGGGCCTCTGCCGCGGAAGAGAGTGCAAAGACGGCCAGATCCGCTGTGCCAACTACGGCCTTGTCACCTCCATTGCCCTGGACCCAATAGAGAAAAAGCCGCTGAATCTCTTTTACCCCGGATCAAACATCATCTCTGTAGGGAGCTATGGCTGTAACCTTAGGTGCCCCTTTTGCCAGAACCACGAGATTTCCTATGGTTTCGGACAGCACTACGATATGGGCTACAGATACATCTCTCCCCAGGAACTGGCAGATATCGCCGAGGAATACAAGCCTCAGGGAAATATTGGCGTGGCATTTACCTACAATGAGCCCCTAATAGGCTACGAATATGTCATCGATGCCTCCATAGAGGTGCACAAAAAGGGAATGAGAACTGTTCTGGTCTCCAATGGAAATGTAACCGAAGAAATAGCCGGACAGGTCATTCCCCATATAGATGCCATGAACATAGACCTTAAGGGCTTTACAGACGATTATTACGCTGGTTTCCTTAAGGGTGACAGGCAGATGGTGATGGATTTCATCGCCATAGCCAGCGAAAAGTGCCACATGGAGGTTACCACGCTCATAGTCCCGACTCACAACGACAGTAAGCAGGAAATAGCAGATATAGCCCGCTGGATAGCGTCTTTAAACGGCGGAAAGGGAAAAGAAAAAATCGCCCTTCACCTTAGCCGATACTTCCCGCGTTTTCACTTAACAGACATCCCTGCTCCCGGCTATGACAGGATGGAAACCCTTGCAAAGGCAGCCAGAGCCCACCTTGACCACGTTTTTATAGGTAATTAGCGGCTTCTTTCTGACATTAAAAAAAGACAAGAAAATCCCCTAAATTTTTTTCTGCCCGCTCCGATATATATTCTGAAAATGTTTTTGGAGAGGTCACAAGATGGATTTTAACTTCCTTGCAACCGCAAATGGAATTACAAGTAAATACTTAAATCAGAACGTAGCATCACAGTCCGTAAAGGAACTGACCGCCCTTGATGAAGAAACCAAGAAGAAATTCGGAGAAGCCTTCGAGCAGGCATACGACTCCATGGTTGCCACAAAAGCCCTCGGCGAGAGCATGAAGAGCAGCTACGAGGCAGCCCATCAGGATGACTTCAGATTCCACGCCAACAGACTTGGCTACTCAATAGACAACAGAGTTATCGATATGCTCAATGTCCAGCTTTCAGACGAAATGTCCGCCAAGGTTCAAAACGCCATAAACAACGCATCACTGTAACACTTCTTTTTGAATGCGGTTCCATACATGTTTTTTATTTCCGCTCCACAGCGGAGCAATAAGGATCTTTTTATCCCCGTCACCTGTTAGTCTGTGAACTATCACGTTTTCGGGGATTATTTTTGTGCAGGCCTTTAAAATATCAATGTACTCGTCCTCTGACAGCACTTTTGCCCTGCCTTCTTCATACTCTTTTTCCAGGTCCGTTCCCCTTAAAATGTGCAAAAGCTGGAGTTTTATACCCTTTGTACCTGCTTTGCACACATAGTCTACGCTCTCAAGAATCTCTTTTTTGCCCTCTCCCGGAAGCCCAATTATCAGATGGGTTATAACCTCTATCCCCCGCTCCCTGAGCGCTTTTACAGCTTCATCATAGACTGAAAGCTCATATCCTCTTCTAATGTATCTTGCAGACTCTTCGTGAATGGTCTGAAGCCCCAGCTCAACCCATACGGGCTTTATGCTGTTAAGCTCCGAAAGCAGCTCCAGCACCTCCCCCGGAAGGCAGTCAGGCCTTGTGCCTATGGACAGCGCCACTATATCCGGATGCTCTATGGCCTCTGTAAAAAGAGCTCTTAGCCGCTCTACTTTGTCATAGGTCCCGGTATATGCCTGAAAATATGCTATATACTTGCCGTCATGTATCTTTTTCTCGACTTTTCTTTTCCCAAGCTCTATCTGCCGGGTTATGGAAAGTGCTGCACTTTGGGCAAATTCCCCGCTACCGCCCTCTGAACAAAAAATGCAGCCTTTTACTCCAAGCTTTCCGTCCCTGTTAGGACAGGTAAAGCCGCCGTTTAGCGCAATCTTATACACTTTGCAGCCAAACCGCTGCTTTAGGTATTCATTTAAAAGTGTTACAGTTTTGCCCAAATTATCACGCTCCCAAACAGAAATACTTTACATTTTCACGCCCATGTTATAGGTTATATTAATCATATCATAGGAATAATTTGGAGAATAATCATGATCTTGTTTTTTGACATAGACGGCACCCTCTGGGATTACAAAAACTACATCCCCGACAGCACCAGATCAGCCATCAGGATAGCACAGGAGAACGGGCACCACTGCTTTATAAACACCGGTCGCTCAAGGGCATTTGTCCACAATGAGGACCTTCTTAGCATAGGTTTTGACGGTATTGTATCCTCCTGCGGCTGCATGATCGAATATAAGGGAGAGACTCTTTTCAACAGGATAATCAGCCGCGATGAAGCACTCCGCACTGTCTCCACAGTAAAAAAGCATGGATTTAAGGCGATCCTTGAGGGCCCAAAATACCTCTACATGGACAGATCAGACTTTGAAGGCGATATGTACGGCGAAAAAGTCATGGAAGAAATGGGAAAAAACCTGCTTGGGATCACTGACAGCTGGGGAAACTGGGAGATGAACAAGCTCTCCTGCGACTGCACAAGTCCCACCAGAGATCAATGCTTTGATGAGCTAAGTGACCTGTATGACTACATTCTTCACACAGATACAATAGTTGAGATGGTTCCAAAGGGATTTAATAAGGGGGTGGGAGTTCTGGAGGTCTGCAAGCTTCTTTCAGAAGATCCCAAAAACACCGTTGCCTTTGGGGACAGCATCAACGATAAAGAGATGCTGGAGACCGCAGGAATTGCCGTTGCCATGGGCAGATCCTCGGACGAAACAAAAGCCCTGGCAGATTTTGTCACCTCCAATCTTGAAGATGACGGAATCTGGAAGGCTATGAAAAAATATCAGTTGATATGATTGCGTGTATGTTCACATCTGAAGACAGAGCTTCTCGTTCTTTTTCTCTTCTCTTGTGTACTTCCATACGTCAATGGCAAGGGTAACAGCAAATATAACACAGTTCTGGCAATCTGTAACGAATTCTCTGATTTTTGACATATTTTTGTACCTCTTTTCTTGTTTAATGCGCTTACAAGTATTTATACGAAGCAAAAGAGGTACATGGCAAAAATTAGTTTATACTTTTCCAAGCTGCATGCGGTAGTATTTCTCGTACAAACCGCCCTTCTGTATCAGTTCTTTGTGTTTTCCCCGCTCTTTTATACCGTCTCCGTCAAGGACAATGATCTCATCAGCCCCAAGGATTGTTGAAAGCCTGTGGGCAATTGTTATGGTTGTTCGTCCCTTAGACAGCTTATCAAGGCTCTCCTGGATGTATCTCTCACTCTCGTTATCAAGTGCGCTTGTGGCCTCATCCAGTATGAGGATCGGAGGATTCTTAAGGAAAACCCTGGCAATGGCAATCCTCTGCTTCTGACCGCCTGAAAGCCTTGCTCCCCTCTCTCCAACCTCTGTATCAAAGCCCTTTGGAAGAGTCTCGATAAAGCCCAAAAGATCTGCATTTTTGGCAGCTTCCACGATCTCCTCCATGGTGGCATCAGGCTTTCCGTAAGCGATATTCTCTTTTACCGTACCATTGAAAAGATATACATCCTGCTGGACTATTCCGATGAAGGATCTGAGGGACTTCTGGGTCACGTCCCTGATGTCTGTGCCATCTATCAGCACCGCTCCGCCCGTAACATCATAAAACCTAGGAAGCAGGGAGCACAGTGTTGTCTTTCCGCCGCCTGAAGGCCCGACAATGGCAATGGCCTTTCCGGCCTCCACGTGAAGATTGATATCCTGTAAAACCGCCTCCTCATCGCCGTAGGAGAAGGACACGTTCTTATAATCTATGACGCCCTTGACGTCTTTAAGCTCTCCTGCGCCGGGCCTGTCTACTATCTCAGGCATGGTATCCATAACATCCGAAAATCTCTCAAAGCCTGCCATTCCCTTCTGGAGCTGTTCTGTAAACTCAACCAGTACATTAACCGGATTTATGAAAATATTGATGTAGAGGGCGTATATAGCGATGTCTTCCCCTGTCAGCTGCCCCTTTGCGATAAAAATACCGCCCGCTATTAAAACAGCCACAAACATAAGCCCCTCAAACAGGTTGTTTCCGGAATGGAAAAGAGCCATCTGCCTGTAATTTGCTTCTTTTGAATCAAGGAAAGCAAGGTTGGATCTGTCGAATTTACCCTGCTCAATATCTTCACCGGTAAAGGACTTGACCACCCTGATTCCCCCCAGGGTATCCTGCAGGGATGAATTGATACCCGCTATCTTTTTGCGGTTATCTGAGAAGGTTCTCCTCATTTTTTTGTTCTGACTGATGGAAAAAGCGGCCATGCAGACAACTACAAACAGAAGGCAAAGTGTCATCGGAACATTGATCCGCATAAGAAGGATAAAGGATCCTATGATCTTTACCACAGAAATAAAGATATTCTCGGGGCCATGATGAGCAAGCTCCGAGACGTCAAACAGGTCAGATACCAGCTTGGACATCATCTCACCTGTGTTGTGGGTATCATAATAAGAGAAGGAAAACGCTTCAAATCTCTCGAAGAGTTCCCTTCTCATCTCTGACTCCATTCTGGCACCCATCATGTGCCCCTGATAAGTCACGTAATATTTGCAAAGGCTTCTGACCACATACATTGCGATCAGAAGCACTGCAATAAGTCCTATTCTCTTAAGGATCACTTCCGGAGCTTCCAGATATAAGGTAGCTCTGAGTATCCTCATGAATTGCGGAAATGCCAGATCGATGGCCGACATGATCGATGCACATACAAGATCCAGCAAAAAAACGCCTATGTAAGGCCTGTAGTAGGGTATAAATTTTTTGATAAGCTTCATTTAACCTTGTTTCCGCCCCACTCAACAACGGTAAATCCGCTTCTGCTCGGGGTCTCAATGATCTGAGGGCTGATGTTTACGTATACATCAGAAGGATACCAGGCCATAAACACTCTGATCACAGTATCCGGCTGAGGTGTAACGGACAGTTTCGCCCCGTTGCGATAAGTTCTATCCTGGAAGCTTATCATGTTATATGGGTTTCTTTCAAGGTCCGGAAGCCAGAATTTTAAAAATTCTTCCGTTTCAGCGCTGTTAAGGCCAAGCTTTGGAAGCATATCTCTCAAAAAGCTCTCTGTTTCAGAGCCTTTTACGCAATACCCTGTAAAAAAGTCATATTCAAACTTTGGAACACCTTCCCAGAACAGGTAATTGAACTCTTTCCCCTCAAAAGTGATCTTACCATCCTTATTGGCTGTAACATTCCACGTATTTTCTGCGTTAAACTCGGGTATAAGCTCTGTAATGTCCCCGTTATAATCCAGGCTGACTGATATCTCCTGGCCATCCTCCTGAGGATACAGATATATAACCGGCTTAAGATCTTCGTTTTTGCTTAAAAAAGTGTGATCTGCCACGTATCCGCCGCAACCGGAAGTAAGTAAAAGAGTTGCTGCAAGAACTAATCCAACAATGCTTTTTCTTCTCATAAGCCCACACCTCCTATGTTTCTATGCTTATATTATAAATCATATTTCGGATAATGTTCGATATTTTCTGAGAAATTTCAATAAATTTCGCACTATTTTTTCTCTTAATAGTCTTTTTATAAAATCTTAAGGACGTGATAAGCAAAAATACACATTTATGAGTTACTATTTAGTAAAGTGGTAAGAATGGTTTTGAATAATATTTGGAGGTTAGTCCTATGGATATAAATACAACATACAGCAGATATAACAAGGTGTCAGAGCCTAAGACCATAGATACAATAAACGTAAACGGCAGATATGTTGATTCAGATGCTTTTAAGTCAAAGATTGTGACAATCGCTGCATCTTCTGCGTTTCTGGCTGCATTTGCAACCTTTGTAGCACTTTTATTTATGTGACATTTTCAGATCAACATATAAAGCAAGGAGACTCGTGGCCTCCTTGCCTTTTTTATTGCTATAAAACGACTGTCAGCACTTAAGGCCTGACAGAAAATCTTTTGCGCTCTCTTTTTTCTTGGATTTATCCCACTTATCAAAGAGTTCTCCCCTTTGCATTCCGGAAAAGCCCTTTCCGTCCATATCTGCTTTATCCCATGCCTCATTAAATTCTTTTCTTCTAAGCTCAAATGCATCCTCTGTAGTTGCACCACCTGATATATTCTGTAGTTCCTCGTCGTTTAAAAGTCCGTTGTTTCCCATTGTAATGTCCTCCTCATTTTTAAAGCTCTTGGATATATATCCCTTTGGCTTTATAATTATTTATACGAAGCCAAAAGGCAATTGGCAAATAAAATTTTTCAAAAATCAAAAATATATGAAAAGAGGTTCATATGAATACTAAAGTTCTGATAGAAGCTATAGGCTACACCGGATCAGCACTGGTTCTGGTCTCATTTTTAATGGTGTCAGTAGTCAAGCTTCGCGTTGTAAATACTATAGGAAGCATTATTTTTACCATATATGCGTTTATCATCCACTCATATCCCACAGCCATCATGAATCTGTGCCTTGTTATGATAAACATCTATTATCTGGTAAAAATGAGTAACACAAGCAAAAACGCCAGGGTCTACGACCTTGTTAAGGTATCCCCTGACGATGCTATGCTCAAATATACAATTGACAGGCAAAAGGAAGATATAGAAAAATTCTATCCCGGCACTACTGCACGCTGCCAGGAAGCCAACACCGCTTACATGGTATGCCATAAGGGCGCGCCTGTAGGAATGTTTGTTGGAAAGAACCATGATGACGGCATCGTTGACATTATAATAGACTACTGCCTTCCTGAGTACAGGGATTTCTCCATAGGATCATTTCTTTTTGCAAATCTTCCAAGAGAAGAGATAAAATCCGTTGTCTATTGCGGTCCTGACGTCAATCACAAAGAGTATCTGCGTAAAAACAACTTCACTAAAGATGGTGAGCGCTATGTAAAGGTTCTTTAATTATTCATGTTTGGATCTGACATCATTCTTATGGTCTCAATATCATTGGCGGTAAGTTTAATGTTAGATTCAAGTGTCTTTCCATCCGGGGTTGTAACTTTCATTGCCAGTACTGTACCTTCCACCATGGCGTTGTCCTTAACTGCCATGAAAAACGGCATTACCTTGGGATGATCCTGCTGAAAAGTCTGTATTCTCTGCTGCATTTGCATCAGCATCATAGGGTTCATATTCATGATATTTATCCTCTCAAAATAGTTTATTAATTAACAAATAAATTTTAATAGAAAATTTGAGCGAAATCAAACTTTTTTTAATTTCGTTGTTCTATAATACGCTTGCGCATCGAGATGTATGCGCTTACATAGCAGAAAAACAATTCGCATTTTTTAAGGAGGTAAAATAAAATGTACGGATTTGGAGATATGATCCAGAAGCTTAAACAGGACCCTAAGACAATCGTTTTCCCTGAGGGAAATGACCCAAGAATTCTTGAGGCTGCTTCCCGTCTTCTGGCAGGAAACTTTATCAAGCCTATTCTTTTAGGTAACGAGGAAGAGATCATCAAGGTATCTGAGGATGCAGGCTATAACATCCGCGGAGCACAGATCATCGACCCTGAGAACTTCGATAAGTTCGATGAGATGGTTGAGCTTTTCTGCGAGCTTAGAAAGAGCAAGGGAATGACACCTGAGAAGGCTATCCCAATGCTCAAGCAGACCAACTACTTTGGAACAATGCTTGTAAAGATGGGCCTTGGCGACTGTCTTTTAGGTGGTGCTACTTACTCAACAGCTGATACTGTTCGTCCAGCACTTCAGATCATCAAGACCAAGCCTGAGAACACTATCGTTTCTTC